>ERZ827490.1355-NODE-1355-length-32227-cov-13.882320_pt1 | contig 32227 bp, 28 predicted proteins | sample MGYA00519770_ERZ827490 | MGnify/ENA primary metagenome ERZ827490 (study PRJEB31778, sample SAMEA3449324) | human gut metagenome | biome: human gut; feature: human-associated habitat; material: faeces | place: United Kingdom | collected 2010/2012 ...
GCTTGATCAGATAGCCTTTTTCTCTAAGCCATGCAAATAATCTCTTCTGACCCATGTCAATGCCATTCTGCTTTAAGATTTTTGCAAGTTCACCAACTAGGATAGATGTATGGCTAGTGGCTACTGCATCAGCAAATACAACCTTTGGCTTCATCTCCTCGATTACTTTATCCTTAGCAGCTAGAACGTTCTGCGCTTCAATCAGCGCTCTAGCCATTAATTCTGAGCCACTTAACTCCTTCACTTGATACTGCCCTGTTTTTCTTAGCGCTGGCAACACCTCAGATGTAACCCAACGTTTGAACTTCTTGGCTGATGGTAACTTGCTTGAGAGGATAAGACTGTAAAGACCAGATTCGTTGATAAACCACCCACCACGTTGTCCTAAACTCAACGCTGTTTTGTCGTTGAGTTTATCATCTTCATCAACATGCATCGCAATAGCTTTATTGGTGTCTACGTACCCAAGAATCTTTGCCACATCTTTTCCGACGAACCAAGGTTCATCATTAAGAGTTAGAGTTCTTACTGAGCCAAACTCTTGATTATTAAATACTTGTAATTTGTTCATTTCTTTTCCTCCTCTCTTAGTTTCTTGGTAATTTTTCTTTTATAAGGTGCTAGGTCCTTTTGAAGCAAATAGGCCAATAAAGCATCATCATTTAATTCTTCAATAAGGTGATTTAATTTTTCAGACAGGTCTTCCACTGTGACCGCTTTGCTTCCTCCAACATCTTGCAACAATTTCAATACATCGAGCATTGCTTGCTTGTTTTTACTTAGAAGAGGTACGAAACCCTTGAGAAGTCCATCCAACTGATAAAGGTTGTTTTCTAGATCATTCAAATTTCTCCACTCTTCTAATAAATTGACATCTTTTTCCATTGCGTTTTCTCCTTTTTCCCCAATCTCTTTTTAAAGTTTATTTTTGTAAACTTTTAAATTAAAAAAATACTTTGGCACTTCATCAGGTTCAATATTTAAAAGTTTTGACGTTTCTTTAATATCTTGAAGTGAAAACGAAACTTTATTATTAAGTTTTCTGCTTACAGTGTTATAAGAATGTCCCCATTTTTCAGAAAAATTTTTAATTGTTCCGAATTGCTCAATTATTTTTCCTCTTAATGAAGAGTAGTCAAAACTTATTTCTTCGTTCATATTTTTTTCACCTCGCTTTCAAATCACATCTATAGTTTACATTTTTAAACTTTTACTGTCAACAGATAAGTTTAATTTTTTTAACTTTTTTTGTTGATTGGTATTTTTGGTAATTGTATAATATAAGCAAGGTAGGAGGTGTAAACAAAATGGATAAGAAAGAATATACAGTAGCTGAAAGAATAAAGTGTGGTCTAGATTTGAGAGGAATGAGGGCAGTTGACCTTTCTAGAAAAACAGGACTCACAAAGTCAATCATTTCTCAATATATGAGTGGCAGAACAGAACCTAAGCAAGATAATCTCTTTAAAATATCAAAAGCTCTAGACATTTGGCCAACTTGGCTTATGGGCTATGACGTCGAAATCAAACCTTTTAACTATGAAGCGGTTGGAAGGGAAAACGGTGAATCACACAAAGCTTATGTATATGATAAGATAAACGGTATCTATGCAGATGAAGACACATACAGTTATCAAATGTTTATTATTAAAGATCAGTCGCTGAAAGGCCTAGGAATAGAAGAAAATGACATCATTTTCTATAAAGAAATAGGCTTTGTAAAAAATAATGAACTTGCAGTTATCAAAATTAATAATCAGTTGGCAGTAAGGAGATATGTTCATTATGATATAGGTCTCACAGTGTTTAGAGCGGAGAATCCAACTTACAAAGATATTTCGTACAAAGATAATGACATGAGTATTAGCGTTCAAGTAGTTGGTAAAGTAATGGCTTTTGAAAGAATTTTAAACAAATAAAAACGATTCAAACACTTGTAATAAAAAAAGAGGAGAAGGGAAAAATGAAAGAAAAGAAAATGACATGGAAGAAGATACTGCTTATTATATTTTTTTGGCCATTCGCTATTATTTATTATGGTGGTAAGTATCTAATTAAGTTTTATAAGTCTAGCAAGTATACAGTCAAACAGAAAGTTATATACACTATTATCGGTGTATGTGTGCTTTCAGCTTTAGGAGCTATTTCAGCTTCATCATTAAATCCAGAAATAGAAAAAGTAACAATATCAGACATAACCCTATATAAGGGAACAACAAAAAAAATAAAGTCTAAAATAACACCTGATAAGGTAGTAGTTAAAAACGTTGAATATACTAGCTATGATCCTAAAATCATTTCTATCAGTGGTAAAGGAAATATTGAAGCAAAAAATGAAGGTACCACTACCGTTGTATGTAAAGTAACTGATGATAATGAAAAAACTGTCAAATCAAACAAATTTAAAGTAATTGTTGAACTTACAGAAGAGCAAAAAGAAGAACTAAGAAAAAAAGCTGAAGAAGAAGCATTAAAGGCAGAACAGGAACTTCAGCAAAAGAGAAATTCGCTCTCACTAGACGAAGCAATCCGTATAAGGGATGAATGTAAGCAGATTGTCAATCAGATTCTTAACGCACCTAGTACTGCAGACTATCCAGGAACTTTTTTAGATCCTCTAAAGGATTGGGGAATGAGGAAAGTGAATAACCTTGTAACAGTATCATCATACGTTGATGCTCAGAATCTTTTTGGGTCTAAACCGAGAACTTATTTTGTTATGCAGTTTAGAATGAACGATGATGGAAGCGGAAGTCTGTCATATTTTAAATTTGGTAATCAAGTAGTTACTGGTTCTTATAGTAATTAAGATGTGGGTTTAAAAAGAATTGATAAAATCTTTTTTGATGTATATAATGATAAGGAACAGAAATGACTGCACCTGATGCGGTTAGTAAAGCTCCTTATCAAAAGATAAGGGGCTTTTGCTTTATGCAAATAAAAAAGCACCCTAGTTGGCGCTAGGGTGCAACAGTGATATTGGCGTATCACTCATATAAAAGAAACATCTCATAAAGTCCTTTTACGTACTCAATTATATCAAAAGAGCACGTTCAAGGCAAATTACAACTGAAAGGACGTGTTTTATTATGGCTGTAAGAAAAGATGAGAAAACTAAAAAATGGTATTTTTACGGAAAATATAAAGATCCAATAACAAATAAGTATAAAGATTATAAAAGACGTGGATTCAGAACAAAGCAAGAAGCCAAATTTGCAGAGTCTGAATTTCTAAAAAACTTTCTTGCCGAACAAAAAGGAAACGTCCTCATGTCTAGATTAATTGATGAGTATTTTTCACAGAAGAAAAAAGAAATGAAAAAGTCATCGTACAATTCTCTAGTAAATAAAACCAACAAGCATATTAGACCTTATTTTAATAATATGATAATTAATGATATCAAGCCAATACATATCAGAAAATGGAAAGATGAAATGAATGCAAAGAATCTTTCATTAAGATACAAAAGAGATATTTTCATCATGTTATCAACTATCTTTAATTTTTCTGAAAAGTACTACGGAACAGAAAACAATTGTCTAAAGCTTGAAGGAAATTTCAAAGACCCAACAGAGCCAAAAAAAGAAATGCTATTTTGGACTCTTGAAGAATTCGAGCAGTTCGATAATGTTATTGATGATCTAGAATATAAAACACTATTCAATTTCTTATATTGGACTGGATGTAGGCGTGGAGAAGCCTTAGCGTTAAACTGGAATGATTTTACATCTGGCTTCAAGTCTGTGAAGATAAGAAAAACAATAAATCAAAAAATTAAAGGCCAACCCTACGAAATAACAACACCAAAAACACCAGGTTCAAATAGAAACATACCTCTCCCAGATCAGCTAATTAACTTAATACAGAGGCTTTATGAATGCAATAAAGAAATAGAAGGATTCAACAATAATTGCTTTGTATTCGGTCTAGAAAAGCCTCTTAGTGATACAACAATTGAAAGAAAGAAAAATGAATATTGTAAGATAGCAAATGTGAAACAAATAAGAATACATGATTTTAGACATAGTCATGCAAGTTATCTTATTAATAACATGCCAAATGATCAAAACCTCATTCTGGCCATATCGAAAAGACTTGGACATTCAAGTCCAACTATAACTTTACAAGTTTATGCACATATGATGCCAAATGATGATGATAAATTACTAAGTATCATGAATAACAAATAAATTTTAGTCCATTTTTAGTCCATTATGAATATATAAACAAAAAAACCTCGATATAATCGAGGTAATTTTCTTATGGTGCGGGTGACAGGATCGAACCTGTGACCTATACATTACGGGTGTATTGCTCTGCCTACTGAGCTAAGTCGGCATCTAACTATAGTATAGTCTTCTTCTATTTTAATACAAGTAAAAACCACTGGAGGAGAGCCAGTGGTTCTAAAAAACAATTTAATACAATTAGAAGGGAGTTTTATTTATGAATCGTAAACAGGACACTTTTATTATTAGGGAGTGACCCTCTTTACAGTTATTAATATAGTCTTAGTATATGAACTAAGTATGAACAAAAACAAAAAAGATCTGACTCCCTATTTCAGACCTTTCCAAGAGCTATTCTAATCGTAATACGACTCCCACAGTCATATTAGCATACTTTTTCTACAACAACAATATTTTTGTTACGCTTTGTTTTCCATATCCTTTATTTTTTCAATAAAAGCAGGATCATATTTCTTTCTTAAGCTCTTTCCAGCAATATAGTTTGGAGATGTTACAAGAGGACCATACTTTAACTGGATGCAGGCATCTAGATATAAGCCAAATACAGATGAAATATAACTATATGACTTGTTTAATGCATAAATATGGTAGAGGTTTAAATCATTGAAGATGGATTTGTCTGCCACAATACAGGCTACTAGTTTAGAACCTTCATAGATAGGATATACGTAACCTGTTTCTAATCCAACTCTATACATCTTATATTTAACACCGTCATACTTTAATACAAAGTAACCTGATTGAGATGTAAAGCCTGTTTTCTGATAGATTACACCTAGACTTTTTTCTTCAAATAACATTCCATATTTCTTATGTCCTACCTTATCCCATTCAGGCTTAATTTTATCAGGATCATAAATTAATGAGAATTCACGTGAGAGAAAATTACCTTGAATTTCTCCTCCTTGATTAAACTGTTTAGGTAAAGAGGCTTCACCAAGTTTATTGTTTCCTTTTGCGATTTCGTAATCTATATTAAAAGTAGATAGGATTTGGTTTAAGTCTATTATCATAATAAAATACACTCCTTTCCCATATTTTAACATTATTATTCGCTTTTAAAAAGAGTTCATTATGTATATAATTAATTCGAAAGAGGTGAAGTGTATGGCTATTAAAGTAAAAGCAAAGGATGCAGATACTCTAGAGGAAGAACTAGAAGAATGGTCATTAGGTGTCAATCTTGTAAATACAGCACCTACTCAAACAAAAGAAACCGTCACTTTTAGTACAGACCAAATAAAAAAAGATAAGTCTAAGAGAACGACTTATCTTAATGATGATCTAGAAGATCCTACATTATAAGCACTTAGGTGCTTATTTTTTTTCTTTCAAAAGATCTCTGATTTCTTCTAATAATACAATGTCTTCTGGCTTTGGTGCAGGTGCTGCTTTTTCTTCTTCCTTCTTACGGAAACTCACGACCTTATTAATCGCTTTAATACAGATAAAGATACAGAAAGCCATTAATAAGAAGTTAATGAGGTTAGAAAGGAATGATCCATACTTGATATTAATATTATTAATCTTAAGAGTTAATTCTGTAATATCAGATGGAATCTTAATGATTGCAGATAATACAGGCATGATAATATCCTGTACAAGAGATGTGACAACAGCAGTAATAGCAGTACCTAAAATGACACCGACAGCCATGTCAATGACATTGCCTTTAAATGCGAATTCTTTGAATTCGTTCCATAGCTTTTTCATGTTGTGTCTCTCCTATATTTAGTTTATGCAGCAGGTGTTTCGTCTTCTTCCTGATGACCGCTTATAGCCTTGATGAATTCCTTGCCGATAACAAATGCCTGATCAAATGGGTTGATTAATAAAGCATCATATTCTCCAGCACCGAAGAATGTAGCAATATGCTGATCAAATGGACGACATTCGCTGATTAATACCTGTCCTTCCTTTAATTCAACATTATCTTTGATGCCCCATTTATCAATCTGTTCATTAGATGTAAAGAGTGGGAAATAGCTTAATTCATTACCTTCATCATCTTCTGCAGATAATGAAGGAATAATCATAGATGCATCCTTTTTTAATTCATATGTACCATCTGGTAAAGTAACTAAATCTGATTTATTCACAATCGTCATTAATGCAAGACATGAGCGTTCAACTACATCTTCCATAAGTGATTGGAATTTATCTTTTTCTTCTTCACCTTGTGCTTCCATATATTCATCATATAACCAAGAGAACTCCATATTACCTGGTACTCTATGACCAATTGTTTCATGATGATCTACACCATTGTTTTCTTCAATACCCATATCACTTAATGTATCTCTACCTAGAGTAAATGCATCTGTTTCTGGATCAATAACCATACCATAGATTTCATCATCACCTGTATTAAATAATTCATTTAATAAGAATTCATAGTCTACTTCTACTAATACATTATGACGGTCTGGGAAATCAGAATCTTCTAGAATAGAAGAGTTCTGTGCATTTTCTACAGTAGTATAAATTGCATACCATTCATCTCCGTCATCATCACATACTGTCTGTAAGAAGAATGAATCTTCATCATCATCGTCTACAGAAATATATGTAAGGAATGTAGAAGCCTTTAATGTATGCATTAAATCATCTTCTAGTTTAGTGGCAGTAAAAGAAGCTTCTCCATATTTACCACAGCTTTCTTTCCATTCTTTATCAGTTGTTTCTACTGGTGTTGTGTTTAATAATGGTTTACTCATTCTTTTACTCCTCCCCTTCTATTAATCCCATTGTAGTTAGGATTTCTTTTGTAAGTACAATATTATCTGTGAATGGATTAATAACGAGTGCATCAAAGGCTTCACCATTATTAAGTCCTCCTAGATGAGTAACAAGATCGGCAGTCAGTAGCATAGATTTTCTTTCTTCATCTTCAGCATTCCAGCCATCTAATGTTTCAATATCTTCCTGTGATGTAAAGAGTGGAACAATATTAGCCTGATCACCATTATCTTCACTTGATAACATTCTAATCGCAAAATCTGCATCTGATCTAGCAACGTATGTATTACCATCTTCTACTACTAAATCTTCTTTTCTTACCATAATAGGTAATGCGAATAAAGCATCATCAAATGCTTCAGCCATATGACTAAAGATTTCTGCTTTCTTATCATCATCTTCAGTATTCTGGAAAATCTTCCAAATTTCTTTAATAAAGATATTTGCAGGAGTAATGTTACCTAAATCTTCTGTATGGTCTAAACCATTACATAAACGTTTAGAAATCTGTACTAATTCTTCTCTTGTAAGAATATAGTCATCACTAAATGGGTTAATCACAATACCATCAATTTGATTACCATCAGCAAGTGTAAGTTCTTTTGCTAGGAAAGCATAGTTGACTTCTACTGCTTCTACTTTTCTTCCTGGCATTGATGTTTCAGGTTTCGCAAGACTGCTTTTTAATTCTTTTAATGAAGTATAAACAGAAATAAAGTTCTTACTTCCATCCTGTGGTGAAATAGTAAAGAATGAATGATCATATTCTAAATTTTCACCGCTTTCTGGTAAATTCATATAACCATAATAATGTGATTCTGTTAGGTTCTTAAGGAATGCTTTGTAAGCTACTTCTTTGTCATCCTGAGCTTTTTTCCATGCATCAAGAGAGTCAGTCCATCTTGATGTAGTAAATGCTTGAGCATCTTTTAAAGGTTTGTAATTCAACTTGTTTTCCTCCTTAGTTGATAGTTTCTTTATTATAAAACATTTCATCTAACATGTCTTTAGAAAACCCTAGATGATCTGTAAAAGGATTAATGAGAATACCACAGAATGCATCACTAGAAAAGAGTATATCTTTGTATGACTCAAATGACTGACATGTAATAATCATTTCCATGTCTGGTTCATCATGTGTCATATCTACTCTTTTTACATCTTCTAATCCAGTAAATAAACTAATATAGAGTTTATTAGGATCAGCATGAGAACACATAAGTGGTTTGATATAAATATCAGCACCTGTATGCATTGCAAGTTCTCCTGTCTTATTTATATATAAGTCTTTCTTATTTACAAGTACAGGACAGGCAAAGACCCCATCCTCCATAAGGTCTTCTACACTCTCTTTTAATAACTCTTTTACATGAGGATCTTTACCATTAGAATGATAAATCTTCATATTCTTTCTAAACTTTAAATTAGCTGGTACAAGACTTGGTAAGTCTTTATGATGATTGATCCCTATTGTTGTATTGTGTCCTATACTATTTAATAGTTTCTCATCAGCTATGAGCTTTTGTGAGAAAGGATTAATCACTAAACCATTTAATCCTTCTGTACGCATATACATCTCTTCTAAGAGACGTTTATAAGAAGCTACCATTACTTCTACCTGGTAGCCTTCTTGTGGTTCAGGAAGATCTATATAGTCTGTTATTTCCTTTATATTTGTGAAAGCAGGTAAATAGGATTGTTGTTGTTCATTAGATACAGAAATGATTTCATAATCTTGATCATCAGAATTCAGTGGTCTTTGAACCATTACAAGATAATCTGAATGAGATATCAAATAATGAAAACGTTCTGTAATATCTGTATTGATATCATAATCTTGAAACCAAAGATTAAAGAAGTTATTCCATTCTTTGCCATCAGGATAATGTTGTGGCGATACAATACTTAAACCATTGTAATCCATAAAAAAACCTCCTTCCTTCTCTATTGTACCATGTTAGAGATGATAAGAGGTTTGTATTCTTCAATTATTTTATTAAATCGAGCACTTTTAGAAGATTTTCTTTGATACACAACAAATGTGATTGCGTCATATCACTGATATCCACTAAATCAGGTACTCCAATAACATCTATACCTGCAGCATCTGCCGCAATAATACCATTTCTAGAATCTTCTAGAATAAATGTTTCTTCTTTCTTAAGATTGTATAGTTCTATAGCTTTATTGAATATTTCTGGATTAGGTTTGGCACGAGTAACATGATCACCACATACAAACTTATCAAAGTACTTGTCTAAACCTGCAGACTTGAGAGAGAATAGTACATCTGGTTCAAAAGTAGAACTAGTAAGGACCAATGTATAACTATTATCTTTTAGATATGTTAATAGTTCATGAGCTCCTTTTTTAACTGGCATAGGGTTTGTTTCTAAGTATTTTCTTGTTTCTTTGATCTTGTCATCTCTAAAACGTGTAAAGTAGTATCTATTGCCTGTGATTTTCTCCAGCATTTCTTGTGCTGCTAATCCATTAGAGCCAATTGTTTTATAAGCAGCTTCTGGGTTAAAGGGTTCGTTGTGACTAGCAAATACCTTTTCCCACATCTTGATTCCTAATGCTTCACTATCAATAAGCAAGCCATCCATATCAAATAATACGTTCTTCTTGTTTTCTAACATATGATTAATCCTCCATATCAATACTGTATCATTATATAGTGTGATTGGGTATATGTAAAATAATTATTGATAGCGATTACAGTTTATGCTATAATGATAAACGAAAAAAAAAGCAGAAAAAAAAGACTTGAATATTCCCCCATTCGAGTCTTTTTTTTGCGTTTAATTTACTTTTTTTGATGCCTGCATGTATTCTTCTTGGCAGTGCTCCACAAATTGGGCAGCCATTGTAGTTGTATAATGTTCTGTTTCTTTGATGTACTCATCGACATATACATCTGTATGATGGCCAAAGGAATGAAGAAAACTACTTAGTAGCTTAGTTAGATCGTTGTAGTAGTTAATTCCAGATTGTTCATCCATCATACCTGTCATAAGTGAATAATAGAGACAAAAATTAACAGAACCAGAACGATTAGATGTCATAGCATCTATACCATACCAAATAGGATTCTCATCTATTGTATATGGTCCGTTTTCCATCATAGTATATACTTCTTCTGGATCAAAGGGTATGTGTGCTCCTTCATAAAATTCATCCAATAATTTTATTTGATGTTCTCTAGATAGAGTACTATGAGAAACGATTTGATAACTTATACCCAGACAATAGGTTTCAAAGCAGTCTAACGCCTTAATGTTATTAAAGAGTTGTTTGTACATACTACTATCTTTTACATTAAGATAGAGTTCGTTGAGTTTGCGTTTAAATGCGTGGAATTCAGATAGTTTCATTTTGTTTTACCCCTTTCCAATAATTATTATACTGATTGATTTATGTATTTCAAGAAATCAAAAAGTGTATAAATCAAAGGGAAAACAGGGCAATCTTAATAACTAATATTGCATCACTATAGCATTCAACTCACCAATGATCATACTCAATAAATAAGAATAACATCCATAATAACAAAACTATAAAACTAAGGGGGGGCGTAGATTGAAACAAAACCTTATTTTAATTTAGTCCAAATAACACAATTTTAAAACAGCAAAACAAGGGTTAATCCTACATTTGAATGCAATTCAAAATAACACATCTCTAAAACTCGGACCATCTGCATCACGGATCCTCCTCCGTTTTAATGCAGTTCAAAATAACACATCTCTAAAACAACGCTTAGCAGACTGAAAGAAAGTGGAGAGTTTTAATGCAGTTCAAAATAACACATCTCTAAAACAGTTATTCAACACAAAATACGACGGCGACCGTTTTAATGCAGTTCAAAATAACACATCTCTAAAACCTCACCTTTAAAAATTGGATACATACTATAGTTTTAATGCAGTTCAAAATAACACATCTCTAAAACTTATAGTACTTAAACCCGATAGTTTTTTTCGTTTTAATGCAGTTCAAAATAACACATCTCTAAAACTACTCCCTGGTTATAGCCTAGAATAAAAAGGTTTTAATGCAGTTCAAAATAACACATCTCTAAAACATGTCTGCCATGACATCTTCAATGAATATTGTTTTAATGCAGTTCAAAATAACACATCTCTAAAACTATCATTATTTACTATTAGATAGCGTGTGTGTTTTAATGCAGTTCAAAATAACACATCTCTAAAACCCTTTACCGACTTTCTGTTGACCACGTCAAGTTTTAATGCAGTTCAAAATAACACATCTCTAAAACTGCTTCAGTCATTTAAACACCTTCTTTTTCGTTTTAATGCAGTTCAAAATAACACATCTCTAAAACCTGCACTACTTGCGATATGTTGTGCCGTATGTTTTAATGCAGTTCAAAATAACACATCTCTAAAACATCATAGCGACTGTCAACGAAAATGATATTGTTTTAATGCAGTTCAAAATAACACATCTCTAAAACCCATTCAGGATTATAACCGAACAACTGACAGTTTTAATGCAGTTCAAAATAACACATCTCTAAAACTAGTTACATAACCTTACGGTTATCACTATAGTTTTAATGCAGTTCAAAATAACACATCTCTAAAACGAATCCTTTTGATGTGATATTCATTCTTCAGTTTTAATGCAGTTCAAAATAACACATCTCTAAAACGATTCAACTTTCTTCCTTATCTTCACCATTGTTTTAATGCAGTTCAAAATAACACATCTCTAAAACCTCAAATTCAAAAATCTGATAGATTTTTCCATTTTAAAGCTAGAATTCTTTTCAGGATCACGACTCCCTAGTCATCTTGAACCTCTTCTATTTTATCATATTCTTCACATAAATCTTCATCTATTATATATTTTCTAAAAGTAATAGAATCAATTTCCCTACTTTTATTTTCTATAAACAATATATGAAGATGCTTATAGTTCTTATACTTGGTTAATTCCATTAATTCTTCATCATCTAAATAATCAAGACAATTATATAGAACTAGCACTGGCTTCTTCACTAATTCAGTGACTAGCTCTACATAACTCATCAGCCTATCATAAAGCTTTTCTTCTGCTATTCTTGATATTTTTAAAGATACAGCTTTCAGATAGTTTTCAATAGTTAAATCATTTTTATAGTCAAACTCTAGATTGTAATCTTCAAGTTCATTTTCTAACATAGCACTGAGATCATCAACTAACTTTTGGTATCTCATGCATTTTTCTTCATCTGATATAATGCTTTTACTTATTTGTGAATAGATTTCTTTTAATAGATTTTTGTCATTAAAATCTATTTTATAAGGATCTGTTATCAATAATATATTAGTAGTAATATTCTTTTCCCCATCGATAACTAATAATTCTGTACTTTTATTTTTATCATATAAAACAGATGATAATAAACTTAAAATATGAGCATAAAACTTATGATTCTTTATAATCAAAATAGTATTATCCTGATCAGTAAAGTCTATTTCTTCAAACCCCATAATTCTTAGCTTCATAGGACTATCAGCCTCTCTTCACTATCCTCTTTAAGAGTCTGTTTACTACCACAAATATATTCTATAGCTGCAAATTGTTTTTCTGTAATAATTAAAACTTCTACATCTCCAGCACTAGGCTTATTATCTCTAATTCTTTTTACCTGTGCCTTCACAATAGAATTATTCAATGCCAATTTACAATAGACACTCTCCTGCATCATCACGAATCCATCATTAATAAGCAATTTTCTAAACAATCTATATTCCTTCTGATCTTTATATGTAAGTGTGGGCAAATCAAAAAATACAATAATCCTCATATATCTATAGCTCATATTCAAAAAACTCTAGATAACTGACATCTTTCTTTTCAATTGCCTTAATCACACTTTTTACATATATCGATATTGCATTAGAAACATACTGATTACTATTTTTTATTCTAACTTTATGATTTAACACATCCACTAATTTAAGTCTCATAGAACCATCAAATATCTCATCACAGTTCTCTCTTACTATTTTGTCTACTAATGGTCTAAATGGTTCCATTAAGTCGGACGACAAATTAAATGGATTAAACTCATTACAATGTTTTATTCCTAGCTGTGTTAAATAGCCATTTAGCACAAGTTCCTTATTAAATTGTGATAACAAAATTGAATATCCATAATTCAAAGATGCATTGATATCACTCTTTGACGTTCTTGTAAAATCTACGCCAAACAAATCATCAAAATATACTTTAGCTGCATGCCCTTCTCTATTAGTCGAATCAAATAATCTGATCTGATCAACATACTTATATAGTTTCTTTGATCCATCTTCATCATAGTTCTCTAATAGTTTAGCTTGGTTCTTAATCTTTTCTTTGATTATTGCAGTCCAAACCTCTTTGGCATAATCATAATCCCAGTTTATTTGTTGGCGTACTCTTTTACTAGAATTATGACACCCATAATATGACATTACTTCACCTACAGGATTTCTTTTTTCATCACAAAATACAATTTTAATCTTCCTACTTAGTAACTCGTTTACTAAGTAGGAAGTAATGGCAACAGCAGTACTACTTATAAGAATAGTATTTATTTCAGACAAATGAATCATATGTACTTCATCACTTCTTACTATTAAATATCCATTCTTATAAGTAAGTTTAGCTCTGCTTTCTATAACTACTATTCGCCAACTCATAATTTGTATTTTTTAAAATATATTCCTGTTGGTGACTGAGAGACAAACGTAATATTGTTTAAGTTATGATTTTTACTCCTTAACCTTCCGACTTCACCGCTTATTTTGAAATCATCGTATACAATATTGCCTTTCTGTGGTCCTCTATGCATTATAAATAGCATCTGTTTAATAATATTAGCCTTTTCTTCTTTAGAAACAGCAACATAATCCTCATTCATATTTTCAAATCTTTCTGCAATATTAACATATGCAGGATATAATGCTTTCATCTTCTTAGTTAGTTCAATATATAACTGAATCATCAAAACATCTTCAAGATTATCATAATCTCCCTTATGCATAGCGTTGTATATATCTTCAATTAATGCACACTGCTTTTCATTTAAAACAAGTTGTCTACCATTTACATATTCTGTTGGTGATGTTAATAAATATTCCCCACCATCCATCTCAATCATTTGATTAACTGGAATATTATCTTTAATAATTTTCACATCACTTAAGCCTTTTTTCTCTTCTATATATTTGATTTTTTCATCAAGAGAAGCTGCTTTTAAATGTAAAGGAACTCCTGCTAGCGTTCTTACTTCTACGAACTTCTTTCCCCTCTTCTTCTTTCCTTCAATCGCAACAATAATATACTGTAATCCACTAAAACCTCCGTATTTATTAACATTACTACGTGCTTTATTCACTGGAACAACTGCTTCTGTAGTTCCTTTAGCAGAATGTGCGTCATTAGGAAGAACAGTCAAATTAAACATCTGTCCACTCTTTTGATCAAGTTTAGTTGTACAATAACAATCCTTATAATAGAAACACTTTCTTATTTCATTAATAATATCCGGATTCCAGATAACTTCACCATCCACTTCATATGGATAGTTCATACTGTTAATCACAAAACCATCTTTCCATCTCTTCTTATCATTTTTATTCTTTCTAAACATCTTCATGTATTCAGAATAAACGGCTTTAGAATCATGCATATTAGGATATCTATTACGCATAAATCCACCAATTAATGCCACAATATAAGCATCATGTGCATGGTGATAATCGTTAATATCTCTATTCTTATAAATATGATTCTTAACTCTAAATTCATGAGATAAGTTTGCTCGAATAGCTGCAACTGTAGTTGTAGAATAATGATCTTCAATAATCTGAGTAACATTCTTTGTAATCTGTCTTGTTTCTACCAACTGTCTATTAATAAATCTTTCTTGATCTCTTTCTGTATATTCAGTTTTGATTAAAGAATAGAATTTCTTAGGACTAATTAATTCATGATCAAACAATAATTTCCAAAAACTATACATCTTTACACGAATGTCAGAAGGAACAACTAAATCGTCTAGTTTTCTCTGATTTTCATTAGGTATTACAAGAACTCTATTATCAAAACTATCATCCTTCACTAATGACTGAGGAACAATGTGATCAATCTGGCACTTGTCTAATGAATCAATATCTAAATCTTTACCTGAATACATACATTTACCTAGCTGGGTAAAGTATAAGAATAAACTATCAGAAGAAATTTTCTTTGTATTATCAAATTTTTTTAATTCATCTAATGCTCTTTTGTATTCTTTCTTTGTCTGCTCATCTAAGTCTTTATACACATTTTCTAGTTTCTTAATCTTAGATTCTGTTCTTTCTTTAGCTTCTTCAGATCTTTCAAATTCGATATAGATATACTTAGGTTTGCATTTCATTACTTTAGTAATTTCTTCTACAATCTGTAATGCCTGCCAAATACCTCTCTTTAAGGCAGGTGAGCCTGCCAATTTTTCTACTTCTTTATAAGTAAATTTACCATCTTTAGGACTAGAAGCTGCTTCCTCAATCATCTGAGAATAGCCTAATTCCTTATCATTGATGATTTCCATCAAATTCAAACGTGACATTTCTAGCACATCTAATATTGTAACACTACTACCAAATCTATTATCAGCAACAATACCATCAAGTAATTTCTTTGATAATCTTGACCAGTCTCTATACTTCAACTTTAAAATTTGTTTGATTTTATCATTAGAGAGTGCATATTTTTTCTTTAATCTACGCTTCACGATTTTCTTATCTTCAAAAACTGTTAAATCATAAATAATATTTTCAATTAGTTCAAAATTAGATTGATCAATCTTCCCAAAGATATTTGTGAAATCAATCAACGGAGTTAATGAAGTGGAGAATTGATTTTCTTTCTGGAAACCTTTAATTTCTGCATTCTTATTACAACATTGATTATTCACTAACCAGTTCTTTAATTTCTTTTCAGTAACTGTCTTATTGTTCATGAAAAGCTCATTATATATGTCATTCTTAATATCTACTTCTAAAAGCTTATCATCTACTCTAATCTTGTTTAATTCATTGTAGACCTCATATTTTGATACAATAAGTGAATTTTTAGGTAATACCTGTTCATCAGGGAAATACGTACAATAACTTCTCATACGCTTAATAAATCCTTCAGCAGTTGCATCCACATCTACAATATCTTGATAGTTCCATGGCAATATTCTCTGATTTTCTTTACCTTCTAATCGTTTTATCCATGCATGTTCACTACTTTCATTTAATGGTCCAAAATAGTATGGAATTCTAAATGTTAAGATAGATAGTAGTTGTTCTCTTTTTTCCTTTAATACTGGATAGTATTTTGCCTGATTATCTATAATCTTAATCATTTCATCAAGCTGCATCTGATAAGGTACAGATCCATTAGTACGTGAATTCTGTTTTAATAAGAAGTTTTCTAATTCAATATCATGTAAAATCTGTTTAGCTTCTGGTGTATCAACCTTTTCAATGCACTTCTTTACATACTTATAGAATTCATCTACAGGCGCTTTAGATGGGTGATTAATATAATTATAATATCCCTTCAATTTCTCATTATCATTTCTGAACATATCAAAATATTTCTTAGGAACATTATCTTTAATACATTTTTTTAATAACTGTAAATCTTCATGATGCTTGTTATAACGACTCACCATTGCTTCAGAAATAGACGCATTATCAGTATGTGTTGCTCCCATAATAGTCTGTAACTCAACCCAGCTATAGATATTATGCAAAGAATCAATAAACTCTACATATTCCCCTAAATCATTTTCAACTTCACTAAACTGATCATCATAATTAGAATCTGAGAATTTAAGTTTGATTTCAGAATCTCCCTGCTTAATAGGTTCACATAAAATCATCTTAGTAACATTCATTTTATTTCCAGCTATACCAGTTACTAATTCTTTATATGCACTCTTAAAGTCTTTCTCTGGTGCAATTAAAGCCATAACTTCATCAACCTTTGCTTTCTTTGATAATGGCTTCTTTAATATTTCTAATATTTCTAGATTCTTCTTTTCATCATCCTCATAAGGAATATTGTTGAAATCGGCAAATTGTGTAAATACATCTGACAACCTATCTTCAATATTTGATGCATCCATATTAAATTTCTGACCTTCATATAAGAAGTTTCCTCTATATTTAACGATGTGGTGCAATGCTAAATAAATAAGTCTTGGATCAGCTTTTTCAGTTGATTCACACAATGCCTTTCTTAAGTGATAAATAGTAGGATACTTATGATAATAAGTATAATCATTAAAATCTTCATCAATAAACAAGTTATAATTGTCCTTATAATCTGCTCCTAAATAATTAGCTTTATCTTCTTCATCTAAAAAAGAAGTGTGCTCTAGTCTAATAAAGAAAGTTGGATCATTCTCTAAAACCATATCTTGCAAAATAGCTCTTAATAATCTAATTCTCTCTCTTCTCTTATTGTATCTTCTACGTATAGATCTACTAGCTCTTCTATTAGCTGCTGTTTCTGCATTACTAAATAATCTAGATCCCCATAGATGTTTCCCATTTCTTTTCATAAGTCTATGGTTCATGTCCACAACGGCCCATCCTACAGACCCTGTTCCTAAATCTAGTCCAATACAATAATCTACAATATTTTGGCTCATACCTTGACATCCTCCTAAAAAGTGATTATGCTAATAGTGTCGAAACAAATAGTTTTGATACAGTTCAAAATAACACAACGAGTTAAAATAAAGCTTATGCTTAAATGTCGGGTTCCCCGATTGTCATTTAGATGACGTATCAAATGCTACTTCGGTAGCATTTTTTATTTGTCTTTTTTTACTATTAACATCTGAATTTATTTACTCCTTTATTATAACTCTTTTAAATAATTATATTAACAGTTAGCCCTCCGACAGCGCCTTTTTAGAGGCACTTACTAAATTTTTCTCTTTTTTTTAATGAATTTCTCAATTTTTTTATCAAAAAATTAAAAAAAGCATCAACAGATGCTCTAAAGTGAACGGTTAAATTCCACTTAGTCTGGAAGAAGTAGACTTTACTCTTACAGTGGAAGTTACCCTTACACACTTTTCTACTACACATATGTAAAGTTAGTTCAAAGCATAAAAAAAGATCACCTACGGTGATCATGGTAAGGAAATCGGATTTTGGTATGAGCTATTCCCTTACCCATCCATTACTATACACTACTTTCTTATTTTATGCACCTTTTTGCAGTTTTAGAAAACGCTATTAAAAAAAGAGATTTAGTGGTATACCACTAAATCCCTTTTCTGTATAAACTATAGCTATATCCACAACACAGTAAACCAGCTATAAGTATAATACCTAAACCAATAAACATATAACCTAACATACTAAAGATAATATACAACATTCCACTCAATACAAACACATAACCTGCAAATCTATGTGTACGTGACCAGTTCTCATCACTATTTAATGCCCATGAAGTACGAATACCTATAGTATAGTTTCTTTTTATTTTAGGTAAGTAATTACCTAAAATAATAAAGATGAATCCTATTACTATATTCATAATAAATGTCATATCAAAACGATAACCTAGACTATATGTAATAATAAGTAGAGTCACCATCAAACATATAACTGGGCAGATCATTAATATGATTCTTAATCCTACTTCTGGTATATTACTCTTCTTAGGATCCTTAAATGTCATGAAGGTACAGAATATATGAAGCAATAACATAAATGCCCACACACCATATAACCCTAAGAACTTATCCATATACCCATCAGGTGTACCATGAAAATCAAAGTGTGTTGCAACTTGTGCAGGTAACTTATTATAAGTCACTAATATACATACAAGTGGCAACAGAAACAATACCAAACTAAACTTAAACCATTTATTCTTCAACATCATCATTTCCTCCTAAAAAAGACTTAAAATACAACAACATTTCTTCAAACACAGTCGCATTAATTTCATAATAAATATAATTCTTATCTTTTTCTTCTCTTACTAAGTCTGCAGATTTTAATATCGATAAATGATATGAGACAGTTGCCTGTGTCATATCAAATTGTGCAGCTATATCTCCTGCAGACATCCTTCCTTTCTTTAATAAGTTAAGAATATCTCTTCTTACTGGTGCACTGAGTGCTTTAAATGTTTTCTCAAACATATGTTCACCACCTATTTAGATAACTTTCTAAATAGATTATACAATAAATACCAAGAAATGCAATACCTATTTAGAATTATTTCTAAATAGGTATTGCGAGAAAAGAGGCCTAAGCCTCTTTAATGAATGGATCTCTCCAGAATACGATTAATAGATAGATTGTCATAACGACCCAGATGACTGGTTCACAGAAGATGACAGCCATATATTTAAAGACTGGAATAAGTGCGAATACGAAGATGATCTTACCGACTAATTCAATAACACTAGATACAAGTGGTAACATCTTCTGTCCAATACCTTGCAAAGCAAATCTTGTCTGCATTAATATACCTAATACTGCATAGTTAGGGGCTACAATACGTAAGTAAAGTGACCCATTGTATAAGACTGTCTTGTCTGTTGTACCAGAAATCCATGTTACAAGTGTAGGGGCACTTAATAATAGAATAACGGTTGCTAATGCGGCCACAACAATATCATAAATATACATCTGTTTCATACCTTTGCGAATGCGTGATACATTTTCTGCGCCTTTGTTTTGAGATACAAATGTACTTGCTGCTTGAGCCATGGCAGTAAATGGCATATTAAAGAACATATAAAGTTTTCTTGCAGCAGTATGACCTGCAATGATCTGCTTGCTTCCTAAACCATTGATACCTGACTGTAAGATAACTGAACCGGCATTAACGATAGCACTCATAACAGCCATAGAGTATCCCTGACCTAATAGTTCTTTATAAAGAGCTGCATCAAATTTAAAATGTCTCTTTTCTGGTACGAGTAATGGGACATTCTTAAAGATATAAATCAAACAGAATACGACTGATACACCCTGAGCAATAACTGTCGCAACTGCTGCTCCTCTAACACCCATATGAAGCTGTGTGATAAAGAATAAGTCTAAACCGATATTTAATACTGATGATATGATTAAGAACACTAAAGGCATTAAACTATTCCCTATAGCACGTAATAACCCTGCACATAGATTATAGGCAAACATAACGACTAAGAATTGTACAATCACAATAATATAGCTGTAAGCTTCATTTAGTAAGTCCGGTGATACATTGATTGCAATAAGTAATGGTTTGATTCCAATAGAGGCAATAATAGTAATCACAATAGAAGATATAATACCAATCACAAAACTAGCTGCAACTGATTTCTTTAAGAGTTCTTCATCTCCTGAACCATAGCTTCTTGCAGTGACAATAGATAACCCATTCCCAATACCTAACGCAAAACCTACTAATAAGTCATAGACCGCTGCACATGAACCAACGGCAGAAAGTGATGTCATTCCTAAAGTATTTCCTACAATGGCAGTATCCATTGTGTTATAGAACTGTTGGAAGATGTTTGATATAAGAATTGGAATCATAAAGATAACTAAACTCTTAAATATTGAACCCTCCAGAATATTGACTGATGTTTTCTTTTTATCCACTATAATTTCTCCCTTCTTTTTCTGTGTTATTCTAACACAAATTAATATTTATAATTCATAACTCACAAATTATGAAAACACTTTAACACTCGGTAGTACCTCTCGGTCAAGTGTTTATGTTAGAATAATAAAGGTGATATATATGAAAACAATAAAATTATATGATGAAATGCCTTATAGTACAGATTTCAAGGCAACAGTAGTAGAAGTAAATAAGAATGAAATCATTCTTGACCAGACACTTTTCTTTCCTGAGGAAGGTGGTCAGGAATGTGATTTAGGGACTATTAATGATATTCCTGTCAAGGATGTACAGATTAAGAATGATGTGATTATCCATTATGTTAAGAAGCATCACTTCAATGTAGGAGATACAATAGAAGGTCATATTGACTGGAAGAGACGTTATTCTTTTATGCAAAATCATACGGGAGAACATCTTCTTTCTGGTATTGTGCATAGTTTATATGGTTATGATAATGTGAGTTTCCATCTAAATAGTGAAGAAGGACAAGTAGAATATGATGGTGATATCAAGGATATTGATTTAATAGAAGAGAAAGTGAATCAAGCTATCTATGAGAATAAAGAGATTCATTGTTTCTATCCTGATGATTTAGAGAGTATCTCTTATCGTTCTAAGAAAGAGATTAAAGGTAAAGTACGTATTGTAGAGATCAAAGATTATGATATATGTGCATGTTGTGCTCCCCATGTAAAAAGAACAGGTGAATTAGGCGTATTCAAGATCATCAAAGTAATTCATACAACTCGAGGAACACGTTTTATATTCTTATTTGGTGAACGTGCTTATCATCGTTTTAAGGATGATTTTGATCATCTTGAATCACTTTATCATCTTTTCTCTTCCAACAATCAAACACTTGTAAAACAAGTCAATAAGATGTATGAAGAAAAAACAGCTTTAGAAGTCAAATATGCACAACTAGAGAAAGAACATATGATTTCTTTATGTGATCATGCTTATTTATTTGTAGAAGACTGTTTACCTATAAATCAAAGAGAAGTGACTAATCACCTCGTCCATGTTTATAGTACAGGTGGTGTATTTGTAGGAAATGATGAGAAAGGTTATCGTTATGTCATAGGTTCTACATCAAATGCATTAGATATATTAACACAATTAAAAAGCCTTAAAAGCAAAGGTGGAGGATCAAAAGAGATGATCCAGGGATTTACCCCTGCTTCTAAGACTGAATTGCTTAAAGCCCTCTCTTAGGGCTTTTTATAATACTTCATTAAAGCTTGTGTACCTAAGTCACCATAGCCTTCTTTTTCTAATTCCTGATAGTTCTTTAATACTGTTTCTAATACATTAAGTGTCATATCTGATTCTTTGGCTTCTTCATCAGCAAGTTTCATATCTTTAATAAAGTGTTTCATAAAGAATCCTGGTTGATAATCAGCCTTTAAAATCTTAGGTCCAAAAGCATCTAACTGATGACTTCCTGCCGCACCGGTAGACACAGACTTTAATAAAACATCTAAATCCAAACCTTTACTAGATGCATATGTGAGTGCTTCACATACACCAGATAATGCCCCTGCAATCATGATCTGATTGGCCATCTTTGCATGCTGTCCTGAACCACTAGGACCCTGATAATTAATATTAGTACCCATAGCTTCAAATAAAGGAAGACATGCTTCATAATCTTCTTTGTCTCCTCCTACAAGAATAGAAAGAGTCGCATTCTTTGCGCCTGTATCTCCACCAGTGACTGGTGCATCTAATACATGGAGATTTCTCTTTTTTCCTTCTTCATATATTCTTTGATCAAGTGTAGGTGATGTAGTTGTCATATCAATAAGATATGTACCTTCCTTTACTGAATCTAGAATGTTGTTGTCATTAAAATAAACTTCTTCTACATCCTGTGGAAAACCTACAATAGTCATGACTGCATCTACATCTTTCACACAATCATGAATTGTAGAATGAAGTGTAGCCCCCTTTTCTACTAAAGATGTCACCTTTTCTGGATGTCTTGCATAAATATGCATTTCATAACCTGCATCCATTAAATGACCTGCCATAGGCAACCCCATAATACCTAAACCAATAAATCCAATCTTTTTCATTTTATATCTCCTCCTCTATATATTAATCAATAATCCATCTTCATTTTCAATCATCTTCTGTATTGTCTTCATGACCCCATCATGATCATTATCTTCTTGAGTTACAAAACGTGCTTTACTTTGTATAAAGTGATCTGCATTCTTCATCGCAAAACTATAATAAGCATGTGTGAACATCGATAGATCATTATCAGCATCCCCAAATACCATTGTTTCTTCTTCTGATATACTTAATGTCTTTTGTAAGAAGACAACACTATCTGCTTTAGATTGTCCCTTCTTATTAATATCAATCCAACAGTCTCCTGATGGCTTCACTTCAAAACCTTTAATACGAGACAAAGGACCTTCCAAACAATTCTTCACTGGATCCATAGGGTCACAGACTGTAATTTTAAATATATCATCATCAATATCTTCTATTGTATCTACATAAGTAATATTAAAGTGACTTGTATGCTTACTTATAAGTTCCTTATCTTTATTGAATGCATACATAGCCTTCTTACCACTTAACATAGGAGCCGTGCCTTTAAGCTTATTCACATAGTTTGTAAGCTTACATACATCTTCCTGGTTCATATAGTCTGCAAATAACGTATCTCCGTCATGTTGTATATAGCCACCATTTTCAGCCATAAGGTAGATAGTTTTATTTCCTTTAAAATACTTTCTCACTTCTCCCATCTGTCTTCCGGATGAAATCGCAAAAATGATATTTCTATCATACAATTCCTTATATATTTGATTAAAATGTGGAGGTAAATTCTTCTGATTATCCAACAAAGTACCGTCCATATCACAAATAATCATCTTAATTTGTGTAAAATTCATACTTTTCACCTCAAAATGCATTATATCACTATTTTCGCACTAGACCAAAAAGTTAGGTTATGTTAATATGTGGGCGGTGATGAAAAAATGTCTAAATATCAAGAAGTAGTGGAAGATATTATCCACAAAATAAAAAAAAATGAATATACTGATAAGCTACCAACAGAAGATCAGTTAATTGAACAGTATCAAGTAAGCAGAAATACAATTAGAAATGCGATCCGTACTTTAAAGAAACAAGGTACTCTATTCTCTATTCAGGGAAGTGGTGTATTTGTACGTCATACAAGAGATGATGATTCTTTATGGATGAATGGTTCTTGTGGTATTACTGAGAATGCCCCACGTCATAAGATTACTACTGATGTCAAGGGATTCCATATTATGATGGCTGGAGAAGAACTATCAAAACGTATGCAATGTGAACTCACTACACCTATCTATTATATTGAAAGAGTAAGAAAGATGGATGGTGTTCCAATGGCTATTGAATATACTTACTATAATAAGGATCTTGTTCCTTCACTTGATCGTCGTATTGCAAGTCAGTCAATCTATAGTTATATTAAGAATGATTTAAAGTTAAGTATTGGTTTTGCAGATAAGTATTTCCATGTTAAACAGTTAAGTGCACAGGAAGCTTCTATTCTAGGATTAGAAGAAGGTAGTCCAGCATTAGAAGTAGAAGATTATGTACATCTTTCTAATGGACAGTTATTTAATGTATCACGTATTGTGTATAACTATAAGACAACTAATTTCTATGCATCTAATGTAGACTAAGAAAAAAAGAACCTCGCAGGGTTCTTTTTTTTCTTATCTAGAGGCAACATGCAGTGAGGAACAATCCGGATTATATATTCGCAGTATTTAGGAATGACAATAAGTTGATAGGCATTAATTGAGAAATGGTTTTATAATATTTGTCCTTCTGCAATTTTAAGCAGTCATTTATTTGCGTTCTAGATTCTATGGGTATTATAGTACGTATGCGCTTGCATTTCAATATTAATACCAATGATTTTTATATATTTTTTAATTTCAGCAATGAATAAAGAAAGTTTTTAATATGAAATGATTGATTTTTATCATTATCATGATATAGATTTGTATCCTGCAGACTTCATTGAATATACCTCTTATGAGCATCCAGGTATGTATCATCGTATTAAGCATATCCAAGAAGAAATTATCAAAAGAAAGCCGTAAAGGCTTTCTTTTTATTATGCTATTTCGCTTTAATGAAGGTATATTATGTTATTTTTCGTATATTCATAAATCATACAAACATTTTACAACTTTATTAACAATTTTTCTTTACAATGATAAAAATATTTTGTAATATAGTTTCACTTATATAGGAGGTGTGTGCATGAACAAAGGTTTATATGATTCATCTTTTGAACATGATAACTGTGGTATTGGTGCAGTTGTTAATATCAAAGGTGTAAAAACGCATATGACAGTATCAAATGCGTTAAAGATTGTAGAACAGTTAGAGCATAGAGCAGGTAAGGATGCAAAGGGAGAAACAGGTGATGGTGTTGGTATCCTCACACAGATTCCTTATACATTCTTTAAGAAGAGTGTAAAGGATTTCCAGTTACCTAAGGAAGGTCATTATGGTGTAGGTCAGTTCTTCTTCCCTATGAATGAACTAGAAAGACATCAAGCAATGACTATGTTTGAAAAGATTATTACTAAGGAAGGTATGACTTTCCTTGGATGGAGAAAGGTAGAAACACATAAAGAGGTATTAGGTACTAAAGCTATTGATGCAATGCCTTATATTATGCAGGGTTTTGTAAAGAAACCTGATGATTGTGAAGTAGGTCTTCCTTTTGATCGTCTTCTTTATCAAGCAAGAAGAATTTTTGAACAGAGTAACGAAAATACTTATGTATGTTCATTATCTAGCCGTACTATTGTATATAAAGGTATGTTCCTTGTAGGACAGTTAAGAAGTTTCTTTAGTGATTTACAGGATGAAGATTATAAGAGTGCGATTGCATTAGTGCATTCTCGTTTCTCTACTAATACAAATCCATCATGGCAAAGAGCACATCCAAACCGCTTTATTGTCCACAATGGTGAAATTAATACAATTAGAGGTAATGCGAACAACATGCTTTCTCGTGAAGAAAACATGAAATGTGATGTATTAGATACAGAAAAGGTATTCCCTGTTGTAGATGTAAATGGTTCAGATTCTGCGATGTTAGATAACACATTAGAATTCTTAGTTATGAGTGGTATGGAACTTCCTCGTGCTGTTATGATGTGTATTCCAGAACCATGGGAAAACAATCCTTCTATGTCTAAAAAGAAGAAAGATTTCTATGCTTATAACGCTACAGTCATGGAACCTTGGGATGGTCCAGCTTCTATTTTATTCTCTGATGGTGAATTAATGGGTGCTGTACTTGATAGAAATGGTTTAAGACCTTCTCGTTACTATATTACTAAAGACTCTTATTTAATCTTGTCTTCTGAAGTAGGTTCTTTAGATGTTCCTACAGAAGATATTGTGGTTAAGGATCGTTTACGTCCTGGTAAGATGCTTCTTGTAGATACTAAGAAGGGCGTTCTTATTAATGATGACGAATTAAAGGACTATTATGCACAAAAGGAACCTTATGGTGAATGGCTTGATTCACATCTCACATACTTAAAGGATTTAAAGATTCCTAATGAAAGAGTAGAAGTCATTAGTGATGAAAAGCTAGAAACATTACAGACTGCTTTTGGTTATAAGTATGAAGATATTAAAGACTATATTATTCCAATGGCTACTAATGGTAATGAACCTATTATCGCTATGGGTAATGATGCCCCTCTTGCGGCAATGAGCACTATGCATCAGCCACTCTTTAATTACTTTAAACAGTTATTTGCCCAGGTCACTAACCCTCCTATCGATTCTATTCGTGAAGAGATTGTCACATCTACTTCATTAGATATTGGTACTGAAGGAAATATCTTAAATGATTCACCTGATAACTGTCGTTTATTGCATATTCATAATCCTATTCTTACAAACACAGATATTCTTAAGTTAAAACATCTTCATACAGATGATTTTGAAAGTGAAACTATTTCTACACTTTATTATAAGAATACATCTCTTAAGAAAGCTTTAGATCATCTCTTTATTGAAGTAGATAAAGCATATCATCGTGGTGCAAACATTATTATTCTTTCAGACCGTGGTGTAGATGATAACCATTGTGCTATTCCAGCATTACTTGCAGTCGCAAGTGTTAACTCTTATTTAGTACGTACTAAGAAGAGAATGAAGATGGCTTTAATTATTGAATCTGGTGAAACAAGAGAAGTACATCATTTTGCGACATTACTTGGTTATGGTGCAAGTGCTATTAATGCCTATCTTGTTCAGGATACAATTCATCAGGCTGTAGAAGATGGTTTATTAGAAAAGGATTACTATGCTGCAGTAGAAGATTATAATCATGCTGTACTTTCTGGTATTGTTAAGATTGCTTCTAAGATGGGTATTTCTACTTTACAGTCTTATCGTGGTTCTCAGAACTTTGAAGCCATTGGTATTTCTAAAGAAGTTATTGATACATACTTCCCTCATACAGTAAGTAGAGTTGAAGGTATTACTTTAAAGGATATTGAAGCTGATATAAATGCATTACATAATCAGGCTTTTGATCCTCTTGGATATGATGTAAATCCTACACTTGATTCTGGAGGATTCCATAAAGAAAGAAGTCATAAAGAAAACCATCTTTATAACCCTAAGACAATTCACTTATTACAGCAGGCCACACGTTTAGGTGATTATAAGTTATTTAAGGAATTCTCTGAAACTATTGGTCAGGAAGAAGAAGGTATTAACTTACGTGGTTTATTAGACTTCGACTTCAGTAAGAGAAAACCTATTCCTCTAGAAGAGGTGGAACCTGTAGAAAACATTGTGAAACGTTTTAAGACAGGTGCTATGAGTTATGGTTCTATTTCAAAAGAAGCGCATGAAACAATGGCTATCGCAATGAATAGATTACATGGTAAGAGTAACTCAGGTGAAGGTGGAGAAGATGCAGAACGTTTTGTCACTCGCCCTAATGGTGATTCAACATGTTCAGCTATTAAACAGGTAGCAAGTGGTCGTTTTGGTGTCACAAGTGAATACTTATGTTCTGCTAGTGAAATTCAGATCAAGATGGCTCAGGGTGCAAAACCTGGTGAAGGTGGACACTTACCAGCAGGTAAGGTTTATCCTTGGATTGCGAAGACTCGTCATAGTACTCCAGGTGTATCACTTATTTCACCACCACCTCATCATGATATTTATTCAATTGAAGACTTAGCTCAGTTAATCTATGACTTAAAGAATGCGAATGAAGAAGCACGTATTAGTGTTAAGTTAGTATCTGAAGCTGGTGTTGGTACTATTGCCTCAGGTGTTGCGAAAGCGGGTGCTCAGGTTATTCTTATTTCTGGTTATGATGGTGGTACTGGTGCAGCACCTAGAAACTCAGTTTATAGTGCAGGTCTTCCTTGGGAATTAGGTCTTGCGGAAGCACATCAGACATTAATCATGAATGATTTAAGAGATCGTGTCGTAATCGAAACAGATGGTAAATTATTAACTGGTAGAGATCTTGCGATTGCATGTTTACTTGGTGCAGAAGAATATGGTTTTGCGACAGCACCACTTATTACTATGGGATGCGTTATGATGCGTGTATGTAACTTAGATACATGTCCTGTAGGTGTTGCAACTCAGAACCCTATCTTACGTAAGAGATTTACAGGTAAACCTGAATATGTAGTAAACTTCATGAAGTTTGTTGCTGAAGAAATGCGTGAATACATGGCTCAGCTAGGATTTAAAACAATCGATGAAATGGTTGGTCATACTGACTTATTAAAGAAGAAGGATATTGCAGATCAGTATCATATAGACTTATCTAAGATCTTAGATAGCACATATGCAAACGATGCACATAACTGCTTTAATCCAGCTCATGTATATGACTTCAAATTAAATGAAGTACTTGATACAAAGGTATTATTAAAGGCATTAGAACAGGCATCTCAGTCTCATAAGAAGACAGAAGTTTCTGTAGAAGTGTCTAATACAGACCGTTCATTTGGTACTATTCTTGGTTCTCATATCACTAAGGCTTTAGGTAATTTTGTAGAAGATGACTTTATTACAGTACATGCATTTGGTGCAGGTGGTCAGAGCTTTGGTGCCTTTATTCCTAAGGGATTAACTCTTGAGTTAACAGGTGATTCTAATGACTACTTAGGTAAAGGTTTATCTGGTGGTAAGATTATTGTGAAGACACCTCATGAAGCTACATTCAAAGCTGAAGACAATATTATTATTGGTAACGTTGCTTTATATGGTGCAACAAGTGGTGAAGCTTATATCAATGGTGTTGCTGGTGAACGTTTCTGTGTAAGAAACTCCGGTGCTAAGGCTGTTGTAGAAGGTGTCGGTGACCATGCATTAGAATATATGACAGGTGGTTTAGTTGTTATTTTAGGTGAAACAGGTAGAAATGTTGCTGCTGGTATGAGTGGTGGTATTGCGTATATCTATGATCCAAATAATGATTTATATGAAAAACTAAATGGTGCACTTGTAGAATATTCTGAAGTCAACAAGCCATATGATATTAAGACAGTAAGAGAATTAATTGAAAATCATTATAAGTTTACTGGTTCAGAGAAAGCCAAGATGTTCTTAGATGATTTCAAGACATATATTGGTAAGTTTAAGAAGATCATTCCACATGATTATAAGAAGATGATGGATCTGATTGCTTATTATCAGTCACAGGGTCTAGATGAAGATCAGGCTAAGGTAGAAGCATTTAATGCAGCTATGAAAGGAGGAAAATAGTCATGGGTAAGAAAACTGGATTTTTAGATTATGCACGTGAGACATCTTATGAGGTTCCTCCTACCGAACGTATTAAGAACTTCGATGAATTCCATATCCCTTTATCTACTAAAGAACAGCAGAAACAGGGTGCAAGATGTATGGACTGTGGTATTCCGTTTTGTCAGTACGGCCAGAAGATTAAAGGTATGTTTTCTGGCTGTCCTTTAAATAATTTAATTCCTGAATGGAATGATTTAGTATTTAAAGGTAAGTATGAACAGGCTCATAAACGTTTAAAGAAGACTAATAACTTCCCAGAATTCACTTCTAGAGTATGTCCTGCATTATGTGAAAAAGCTTGTACATGTTCTTTAGATGGTGAAGCTGTATCAGTAAAAGAGAATGAACATGCGATTATTGAATATGCTTATGAACATCTATTAGAAGAACCAAAACCACCAATAAAGCGTGTAGGTAAAAAGATTGCGGTTATTGGTTCAGGTCCTGCTGGTTTAGCTGCTGCAGATACACTTAATCAACGTGGTTATAATTGTGATGTATATGAAAGAGAAGATCGTCTAGGTGGACTATTAATGTATGGTATTCCTAATATGAAGATTGAGAAGAATATCATTGATCGTCGTATTTATAAGATGACTGCGGAAGGTGTAAAGTTCTTTACGAATAAAGACATTACAACTAAGAAACAGGCAAAAGAATTATTAAATAAATACGATGCAGTTATTCTTGCAGTAGGTGCTAAGGAACCTAGAGATATTAATGTACCTGGTAGAGAAGGTAATAATATTCTATTCGCTGTAGACTATTTAACTCAGGTGACTAAGTCATTATTAAATAGTGAATTCAAGGATGGACAGTATCCTAATGCGAAAGGTAAGAATGTATTGGTCATCGGTGGTGGTGATACAGGAAACGACTGTGTTGGTACAGCAATTAGACATGGTGCAAAGTCTGTATTACAGCTAGAAATGATGTCTGAACCACCACTTGTTAGAGCGGATTCTAACCCATGGCCAGAATGGCCTTTAGTCAAGAAGACTGATTATGGACAGGAAGAAAACATTGCGGTATTTGGTGAAGATCCTCGTGTTTATAATAGTACAGTAAAAAAATTTATTCTTGATAGTAAGGGTAATGTAAAACAGGCTGTGATTGTAAAGTTACAGACTGTAGTGAAAGATGGTTGTCGTTCATTTGAACAGGTACCTGGTAGTGAAAAGACAGTACCTTGTGATCTAGTGCTTATTGCAGCAGGATTTATCGGGGCACAAAAACCAGTTATTAATGCATTTGGTGTAGAATTAGATGCAAGAAATACTGTAAAATGTGATGAAAATGATCATCATACTAATATTAGTAAGTTATATAGTGCAGGTGATGTACGTAGAGGTCAGTCTTTAGTCGTATGGGCTATTAGAGAAGGCCGTGACGTTGCTAAGCAGGTAGACTTTGATTTAATGGGATATACAGGGTTATAAAATATCGAGGTTGCAACAGTAATTGTTGCAACCTCTTTTTGTATGTTAGAATAAATACAGGAGGTACATTTTATGGATCAACTCAATTTCATATTTACTAAAAATAGTTTTCATATTGATGAAGCGAAAGATTCAGCATGGGCTGAATTGTTTAAAGAGAATAAGTATGCAGCTCTTTATGAGTTAGGTTTCAAAAATAATTTGAAAGGACTGACTGATGCGCCCCTGTCAAGTAGACAGGTGAAATAATTAAAAACATGTACCCATGCCAGCCACGTAGTGGCTGGCATTTTTTTATGCATAATGTGCCGCCTTATATTTCTGTATCGCCTTGTTCTCAGGTATTGGATACTGAACTGGATTCTCATTGCACAATGCTTCACTTCTTACTTCATAAGGTGTTTTCACACCAAATCTTCTTTGATATCTTTCATGACTGTAATATCTTATCCATTCTTTTATTGCCGCTTCTAATTCCTCTCTTGTTTCATATTTCTTGCCATAATGATATATCTCACATTTAAGTATTCCCCAGAATCCTTCCATTGGTCCATTATCAATGCAGCAGTGAACTCTGGACATGCTCTGTTCCATGCCATTATCCTTAAGCATACGCACAAAGACTGGACTCGTATACTGGAAACCTCCATCACTATGAAATAACGGATGTGCTCCTGGATTAGCGTCTACAGCTGATCTGAACGTATTGAAGACAAGTCTATTATCGTTATGGTCACTAATTGCATATCCTACTGGATATCTGTCATAAAGATCTAGTATCAGGCTTAGATATAGCTTATTTTCATTATTCTTTCCATATTTGAACTCAGTGACATCTGTTACCCATTTTTCATTAGGTCTTGATGCATTAAAGTCTCTTTTAAGATTATTCTTGGCTGTATTGTTGCTTTTTCTGACTGTACAGCTTCTTCTTTTTGGTCTTATGATTGACTTGATGCCAAGTATTTTCATCACCTTGTAGACCTGCTTGTCATTATAGTTCTTGTTTTCATCTCTGTTTATTCTATCTGTCATCATTCTGTAGCCAAGCGTATGATTGAACTTCTCATCATACTTTCTTATAAAGTCTGCCAGTTCCTCATTTTCAAGATCTCTTTCGCTTTTGTTATGTTTAAGCCATTTATAATAATTCGCCCTCTTTACACCTAATATCTCAAACATAGCTGATAGGCTTACCTCTTTGTCTTCTTCCCTGATTTCCTTGATTGACTGATATTCATTCTCGAATTTGCTTGTTCTGCATATCCT
>ERZ827490.1357-NODE-1357-length-32200-cov-36.264365_pt1 | contig 32200 bp, 40 predicted proteins | sample MGYA00519770_ERZ827490 | MGnify/ENA primary metagenome ERZ827490 (study PRJEB31778, sample SAMEA3449324) | human gut metagenome | biome: human gut; feature: human-associated habitat; material: faeces | place: United Kingdom | collected 2010/2012 ...
GCTCGCCGAGGAGGCACCGGCCATCGCAACGGCGGATTACGCCGAAGTGCGGGCAACTCCCGCATCGGTGCTGCCCATTGTGGTTTTGTCCTGTCTGGGCGTTCTGTTCCTGGCGGCAGTCGTTGTAGCGACCCTGATGATCCTGCGCAAACGGCGTCAGGATGACAAACCCAAAACATGATTTTATTTCATCAAAGGGCGCGCCACATCGGCGCGCCCTTTCTTGTGAAAGGAGTTGATTAAGAAAAGAATAAACGTCTTTATGTGCACAAATGCCCAGGCGAAACTCTGTCGCCGACAGCCACCAATGTGCACGATAATCTTTCCGAAATAGAGGAGTACAGTAAAATGTCACATGGCAAAGGAGATATTATATCAGCCATCAAAGAACACATCGATATTCCAGATTATCTGGAAAGCTGTGGATATCATGTCAGAAAACATGGCAGCAAGGGTAAGCTCACACTCAAGGAACATGACAGCTTTGTGTATGATCCGGAACGCAAGCGCTTCTACTGGAACTCCCGCGATTTGGAGGGGGATATCGTCGATCTGTATGGCTATCTCAACAATTGTGATTTCGACGCAGCGCTCCGGGCTTTACGCGCCATGCTTCCAGCCAGGACATATCAAGCGTCACGCCCCTCCACATCGGCAGTTCTCCGTCCGAGTGTCACCAAATCGGCTCCTTTTTCACCGCCCAAATCTGCTCCACAAAATCTGAAATATGTGTATGCATATCTCATCAATACGCGAGCGATCTGTCCCACGGTTGTAAAGTGGCTGGTCAAGCAGCATTACATCTATGCTGATGCAAAACGCAATTTATGCTACACATCACTTGGATACGGAACGGATAGACCGTATGTCGGACAAAAAGGAACCTGGGTAGATTCTGAAACCGGAAAACCGACACATTTTCGGTGTGCTGTGGAGGAGGGCAACTTTGAGGGGCGTTTTTCCGTCAATATGGTGCGCGCCGATGGTTCGCCGACTTGTGTGGAACGGGTATTTGTGTGTGAAGCGGCGGTTGATCTTTTCAGCGTCATGTCCTTTTTGGAACTCAACCAGAGGGACTTTACGCAATACGGTTATATCAGCCTGGAATGTTGCTACGAAGGCCCTCTGCACTATCATCTGCGCCATCACCCTGAAACAAAAACACTCTATTTGGGGCAGGACAATGATTCAGGCGGGGCACAGAGCCGTGCCGCTTGCCGTGCCCTGCTCCAGCGGCAGAACTGGACAGGCCGCGTCATTGACAAAATCCCCTGTACTCCTGACGGGGATTGGAACGATGATTTGCGGACTTTCCGCAGTTCGGTACATCAATCTGAAGCAAAATCCCCTGCAACACGGTCGAAAGGAGGCGTCGATTGATGAAAACCATTGAATCATGGGTACAGGACATGAAAAGCCAGGGGGCCGGCTTCGCAAATGCTCTGGTTGTAAATCTTATCTTAGCTTTTATAACCGGCACTGCAATTCTCGGCTTTTTTCTATGTGCAGCCAAAGCATACTCGAGCTATATGGACGAGCCAATCTATTCGCAAAACACTTCATTTATCAGGCATATTAAAAGTGCCCTTTTATGCCTGCTTTTGGGTGGCCTCGCCGGAACCCTTTGGGCAGTTCTTCCTAAATACTAACCTAAAACAAAGAAAGGAATTTGCACAATGAACATTATTACTGACGTAAATAATCTCACAAAAACTGTTGGAGATTCCATCAAAGAGTTTTTTACTTCTGTTGTTGTCAACATTGGTACGCCTGTGGCTATCATCGCATGCATCGTTGGCGCTCTTTTCTGTACTGTTAAGGCAATCAACGCCTTTCACTCGGACAGAGGCAGCAATGATTTTTGGCGTTACATTGTCGGCATTGCCGTCTCAATTCTTGGAATCGTCGTATTTACGGTGCTGTGGACGAGCCTCGCAAGCTATCTTTGATCCAATAAAAGCCGCCCCTGGTTTTCACTGGGGGCGGCTTTACATTGAAGTAACGAGGTGAACTATGGCTTTTTTAGACTACATCATGGAAGCGGCCAACGCTCTTGCGCAAGAAATGATGTCCTTAACTCTTGATTTTTTCACCAATCTGGTGCAATGGTGCGCGAGCGCATCCTACAGTTTTTGGGACGCATCCCTCGTCAATGTGCTGTTGCAAGCGGGCGCGGGGGTGTCAATCCTGGTCTGGGCCGTATCATTGATAATCGTGATACAAGACGTGCTGGAAGCAATCTCCGAGGAAAAACGTGTGTACTTGGGCAGTGTCATTGGCGATTCGCTGAAAGCCGTTGTTTTCTCCCAGGCATCCCCGTTCCTGGGGATTCTTGTGATAAAGTTCCTGTTCCAAATCATGGCGTTGTTAAACTGGTCGGATAGTCTCGTGGCAAGCTGGACGGATTTAGTTGCTGAGACTGCTGGGTTCTCACGCATAATGGGCATTCTTATCACCGTCATTGCGAGCGGCTATTTTTTCTATGCATCAATCAAGAACAGCGGCCTTTTTTTCGTTATGCTGCTTCTGTGCCCTCTGTATGTGCCTGCAATCACACGCGGAGATCATTCAGCCATGGGCGGCTGGATCAGGCAGGCACTTGCGATCCTGTTAACCTATTTTTTCAACTATCTGATTTACTACATCGGCCTGTTTTTGTTCGTGCAAGGCGATCTTTTCAGTGCCGTCATCCCTTGGGCAGCTTTGTTTACAGTCCCCCGCCTGCTGGATAAATTCGGCTTTTCATCCGGTAGCGGAGGCATCGGACAGACTCTGGGTATAGCTGTACAAGGCGTTTCGCTTTTTATGCACTAAGACTAAGGAAGGACGATCCATGACACAAAAAAAACTATATCTTTGTCCTCAAAAACTCCAAGCAAAACTTCTGATTGGGTGGTGGACGGTCGGCGATCTTTGCATTACTCTGGTACTTTTGCTGGCATTTTTCCTGACTGGCTACGCTCCATTCTTTCTGGCGCTGTGCTTAGGATACCTTTTTCTGAGCCTGCGGTTTGACGGGAAATCCAATCTCTTAGGAGGGCTAAAACGTCACATGCTCTATCACACAACACATCAGCTCTTTGTCAAAACAGCCAAAGAGCAAAATAAACCTCATAAAAAAGCACTCCCCATCCAGCGCGTAATTGACTTCAAACTGGAGGACAATTATGTTATTTCGGACGGACACTATGTCTACTTTTACCGCTATTATGCGCCAAACACGCACATCATGACAGATGATGAAATCCAATCTGAGATTGGCAAGCTTGGCCGCCTGTTTGACACTTTGAAATGTTCTTTCTCTTTATTCGCAACGGACAAGGTGGAAAATCTGGAAGCCATCAAAAATTATTACCTGTCGCTCCCTGTGCGGTATGAGTATATCAACAGCGAAATCGTAGAAAGTATTGAGCGTAGCGACGTAGAGAGCAGCGCTGTTCAACGAGCTTACTACATCATCTATAGAACCGATAGTCCGCAGGAAGATATCTACAGCACATTGAGTGGACACGGCCTGCATGTGGAACGCGCGACAAAAGCCGAAACGGCGGTACTTCTCCGCAATTATTTTGTGCGGGAGTTTCTGAATTGCGATATCTATACCATCGCTGAGGAGGTCTCCAATATTCCCAATATCAAAAAGGCGAAACAGGTCGTATTTGACCGTGAGATATTGAGCCGACTTACTCCGCACAACATTCATTTTTCTGCCAGCTACGCCGAACAGGGGAACTGCTATCGAAAAACTCTTATGATTAAAAATTTTCCGAAAGACATCCCCCCGGCTGCACTTATGGAGTTGGCCAAGCAGCGCGGCACAACCTTTACTATGCGCCTGACGCCTATGAACCGCTCGATTGCCAGACGCTTAATCAACAATCAGATGCGCCAGCAAAATGTGCGGCGGGGAAAAGGCATGGTAACGGAACGCATAGAGGCCGATCAGGACGCTGCGATTATTCGGGACTTTTATGCAGATATCAACCGGAATCATAACAGCATCTATCATGTCAATGTCTTTGTGGAAATCTACGGCTCAACCCGAAACGAACTGGCGGAAATGGAAAAAGAAGTCATCGACATTCTGGCCGGGGTTTCCACCACCAGCGAGCACTTGCACCTGGAACAGCGGGAAGCCTTTTCATCTGTACAGCCGCTCGGGACAGATCATTTCTTGGCTGATGCGAACAATATGCCCAGCCTTACCGCGGCAGCGCTGTTCCCGTTTTCCAGTTCCTCCTGCCTGGACACCCACGGGATGGTGCTGGGCAATACGGAGGATGGCGGGCCGTTTATTTACGATCTTCTGAAACGCACCGAAACCCTCACGAACAGCAACTATTTTACTGGTGGCGTCGCTGGTATGGGAAAATCTTTCCTAAACAAGAAAATCATCAAGTTCCTGCGGATGTTCGGCGTCAAAGTCTATATCTTTGATCCCGAGGGCGAATACGGCGATCTGGTACATCAAATGGGCGGTACGGTCATAAACCGAGCAAGTGGAAAATGGAAAAACAACATTTTTCAGGTTCGTCGTTTCAAAAGTGCGGATGAAGATGATCGTATTGGTTTGGAATATGGCGGTGAAACGCCGGTCTACTACCAACATTTGAGTTGGCTGCAAGAACAGTTGAGTATCATCCACAGCGGCTTAAGTGCTGATAATCTCCGGGCCTTGATGGTCATGGTGCAGGATATGTACAAAGAGTTTGGTATTGACGCGGACACCGACTTTTCAAAACTCATGCCGCTGGACTATCCCACCTATACCGACCTGTATACTTTTATTGAAAAGCATTCCCAGAAAGAATATAAAATGCTCACATCGGAGACGATGAAGCAATTGCTGCTACATCTAAAATCCTGCTACGATGGTGCGCTCTCGCCTTTGTTCAATGGGCACACCAATATTATCAATTCCGATTTTATCTGTTTTAACATGAAGGATTTGCTCTCCGGCTCAGAGGAACGCTCAAATGCGGTGCTTAACAACGATTTCGCCTGGGCATGGCAGGTCATGATGCAGAAAGACGGATACACCTGCATTTGCCTGGATGAAATGCACCTTTTCCTGCGAAATCCGTATATGCGCAAGCTGCTGCAATCTTCTGTTTACCGTGCACGGAAATATAACGGCATGATTGGCTGCTGCACCCAGCGCGTCCTCCAGTGCCTCAATTCGGAGTACGACGAAGAAGTATCCGCCATCCTAGATATGTCCCCCACCAAATTCCTGTTCCATCCCGGCCCGGTTGACCACGATGTAATCAAGGATAAGCTCAAACTCACAGACGGAGAGTCCAACTACATTTCCAACTCTCACAAGGGGCATTGCCTTGTTATGGCCGGACACGAGCGGTATGCTGTACACATTGGTAAAATGCCCCATGAAGATGCTCTGTTTGGTTCCGGTGGTGGCCGATAATGTCCGGCAAACTGGCACTCTTTCTCCTGCAGCTTACCACTAAAAAAAGTTTTTGGGCCACATTAGTTGCAATTCTGTTGACGATTATTGGCTTTATAGGATTCTTGATGTTTGTGCTTTTCGGAACAGCTCTGGCAGGGACATATACTGCGGAAGATGATGTGATTCTCGCCGTAGACGCTCAGTATTCCAACATGGAAAAAGCCTTGTCGCGATCTCTGCAAAACGGCCCGGCATTATATCCCGGATATGATGAATACGTCTACAATCTCGCGGAAGTAGGCCACGATGGAAATATTCTGGCGTCTTACCTGTCTGCGCTGCATCCGCGTTACACACAGAATATTGTACAGTCGGATCTGGACGCATTGCTGGCTGAACAGTATATGGTCTCGACATACGAAACCATTGAGATCAGAGAGCGCATTGTCGGTTATGAAAAAGATCCGGATGATCCCGATGAGCTGATCCCTATTATAGAGGAATATGAATACCGCATACTGACGATCTCACTTTCCAATAACAGGCTGTCTTTCGTAAAGCAGCTTTTAAACGCAGAACAACAGAAAATGTACGATCTTTACAAAATGCTCAATGGCAATAAACCGTATCTCTTCCCCACATATTCGCCGGAGCTGGGCGACATTGTTCTACCGGAAGAAATCATGGCGTTGCTTCCGCCGGATGTTTCGGAGGGGCGCCGCGCGGTAATAGCCGCAGCGGTATCCGGTGTTGGGCATATTACCTATGATGTGTCTCAAAGCCGCCAGCCAAGCGGGCCTGGACTGGCCGGAGCCGGTGGTTCTCTCGATTGCTCACGGTTTATCAAATGGGCCTATTGGACAGCTGGATTTATGGATTGGGATGCCGACAGCACAAGCACTTATTCGCGTGCAAGCTGCGTTCGCCAGATTGCACGTTCAGAATTGCAGCCCGGAGACATCGCCATGTTGGAGCCGTCGGGCAGCGGAAACAATCATGTGCGCATCTACATCGGCAGCGGATATTGGGTTGAAAGCTGTTACGGGCATGGAGCTTGCATCAATAACTGGACAGACGAGCAGAATGGCGGTCACGCTTACCGTCAATTTTGGAGATATGTAGGATTTGATTAATGTGCAGGGGTGCGACATGATGTCGCACCCCTGTTCTAACTTACTGAAATTGGGAAAGGGGCTGCACCATGAACGAGTGCACCATTATCTTCGGCGATGGCTGCTGTGTCGTCCTCCATGGCGACGATTACGATATAAATTTTGATGAAATGGAGACTTCCGAACTGATTGCATTTATTCAAAAAAACATTACAAAAATCCGGGGCAAGGCCACCGCTGGCTCAGACCTGGAAAAAGATCTTAAAGAATAGGGGTGTAATGTAATGCCGGATAAGGTTATCGGTATAATTAACTATTTTGGGCCAAACGGTGAAATCGCTGACACCCAGGCTTTTACGGATGCTGAAAAATATCTCTCCGCAATCGAAAAGGCGTTTGACCACTACGGGATAAATGGATGGAAGTATGCCACACAGACAAATGATCTTGATGTGAATTATAAAGTATATGCTTTAGTGGCAGATGAATATGGGTATGATTCAATCAGTAAAAAAGACTTCCAGCTGAAACATCCCCAATATGTCCCAGCCTCCGCCACATTCGGAGTTATGGAAGATACTCCATGGGGACGAATGAAAGTTGTCCGTCAGCAGGATTTTGACAAAGCTTTTGCTCAGGGTACAACGGACTTTTCCAATTGTTATTTTGACGGGGTGACGTTCAACGGAGAAGCGGCGGAGATCAGTTTTCAAAACTCCATTTTAACAAGCGACTGCCTGTTTGACCATGCATGTTTCAAAGACGCCGCCTTTAATGGCGCGTCTGTTTATTGTACGATACAAGATTGCGACTTCTCCCGATCCTCTTTTTTACACGCCACAATCAGCGGTCATGTCGAACGTACAGATTTGAGCGGGTGCTTCTTCAAAGATAGTCATATCAACAGAACGAGCTTTATTGACTGTGTTTTGAATCGCTGCATTATGTATGAGACCTCTCTTAACAGTACGCACTTTGTCCGCTGTGAAGCTTTCGGCCTGCAGCACATGGATACAATGCATTTGACGATGGGTGGAGCAACTGAACGCGAAGTAGCCAATTATATTCGTCAGGTAACGGAAGCATTGACGCCCCAAACTTATGAGGATTTGTTCTGCCAGATTCGAGCAGAAATATCCAACAATCGGTTCCATATTTACGATATCGAGCATTCTTCCACACCGCTGGTCGGTGAAGGAAGCATTCCGCAGGGACTTACCCCGGAAGCCGCAGCCAAACAATGGCTACGCGGGACTGATGGATTATCCTACCGTATGCGCGGCGTACATGCCTATGAAAACCTGCTTGAAATTCCAGAGGACAAACGCCTTGTAGAACTGGATCATGACACATTTCAGTGGCGGCCCCGGAAAGGAGTTGAATCCAACGAAATCGATCAGGCGATTTCACAATACGTCAAAGCATGGCGTCAACAAGAGAATCCAGTGGATGTTTCCACATCTGAGTCGGTTGTGAAACGCAAGAGCGCTATCGATATCGCAAAAGAGCAGATCCAAAATTTGTGCAATAGTTTCAAGAAAGACCCGCAGCAATATGTCGAATACTTAAAATTCTCCGCACGGTTTTACAAATATTCCGGCCGCAATATGATGCTGATTTATCAGCAAAAGCCGGGCGCGAATTTTGTGGCCAGCCGCACAGCATTTAAAGATATGGGTTACGACTTGAAGCCGGGCCAATGGAGACATCCTGCGTGGATCATTCGACCGGAAACAAAGACGCTGTTTGTTACTGCTGATGGAGTGGTCGCAGATATCAAATCCGCAACTGTACAGGAAAAGGCCGACATTCAGGATGGAAAAATTCCAACCGAAAAATTCACCTATTTTCGGGCCGCAAAAGTATACGAAATCGGACAGACCACCTGTCCAGCAAAAGATTATCCTAAAATACTCGGCCACGGTATTGACGACCAGCAGCACAAAGAACTGTATACGCGGCTTCAAGCTGTCGCAGGAATGAGTGGATTTATCGTTTCAGAAGAGCCGCTGCCCTCTGGTGAATTTGGATATTGCAGCTATAACAAACAAATTGTCATCAGCGATAGCCTGGGAGACACTCAAAAGTTGGCTACTTTGAACCATGAATTTGCCCATGGTCTGCTGCATCTGGCCAGCGATCTTCCGTCTGCGGTCGAAGAATTTGAGGCGGAATCTGTGGCACTGATTATGCAGCAGCGTTTGGGGCTTCCCGTCGAGGATTTGACGGTGCGCTATGTGAAAAATGCGCTCCGTGAAGCTGGAAATTTGCCCGAATTTAGTATGGAAGAAAGCCTTGGACGCATTGTCAAACAAGCCAATTATGTCTGTGACCGATTGGAATTGCAGCAGCTTCAGCAACAGGAAGTGATGCCAGTGCAGAATCAGGCTCCCGTCATACAGGCACAGCCAAATTTTGGTCCAACTTTGTAAAGGGGGCTGATACACACAAGGAAAAAAAGAAAGGAGTCTTGCAGCACAATGACATCGGCAAAAAAGAATAAAATCCGGCTCAGTCTTTTTGTCAGCTTTTCCCTATACACTATTTTATCATTTGTTATCAGCGCTCCGCACCTTTCGGATTTTTCAAGCACAATCGATGCTATTCTGTATGCGCTATCTTCATACTGGCTCATAAAACTCACGGTCGTGCTTGCTGCTGATATTTTTATTTTTATATACAAGCCGCAGCCGCTCGGTATATCGGATGTCAAAGCTGGTCACGGGCAGCATGGCAGTCAACAGTTTGCCAGCGACGAAGAAGTTTCTCATGTTTACGAAAAGGTGTCGTTTGGCTCTGAACGTGAACCGGGTTTTTTGGTAGGTACGCAGGGGAAGAATTGGTTGGTTGACACCAGCGATACTAATTTGCTGCTTGTGGCTCCTCCCAAAATGGGTAAGACACGGAGAAATTTTATTCCAACGCTGGAATATAACGCACGCGTCAATGAAAACACAGGTGGACATGGAGCAGGGATGATTTTGATGGATGTCAAGGGTACTTTATATAACAAGGCCGGGCCGGAACTACAGGCTAAAGGATACTGCACCCCGGTTCTTGATCTTCGCAATGTATTTCGTTCGTACCAATTCAATATCCTGTACCGCGTAAACAAAGAAATCGACGCCTGGCGCACAGCTGCGAATGAGGAAGATCGTGTAAAGCATTATGGTGCGGCTGAACGATTCGCAAAAGTCGCGGCAAATGCAATTATCGCCAATGTTCAAGCCCATGGTTCCAATGACAACCAATTTTTTATCGATACGGCCCGAGGGATGATTACAGGGTTTATTTTACTCGTAGCACTCTATGCCCCTCCAACAGCTCGCCATATTATTTCCGTATTTGAATTGGTCGTTCAGTGTTCCGCGCCGGAAAGTCTCCCTGCTCCCGGCGCACAGCAACGCACAATGATCGCATCACTGATGGAGCATATCAATGATCGACGCATCCGCAACTACGTCGCCCCTGCAAGCAGTGCAGATATCCGCACTGCGCTTAACATCTTTTCTTCGGCGCTCTCCCATCTGCTCAAGTTTGTTGACGCTGAACTGGAGCAGCTGATTTGTGACCAGTCGCCAGAGTTTGACGCACAGAGGTTCATCGATCAGCCAACGGCCATCTTTCTGATCTGCCCGGATGAAAACCCTACCAGACATTTTCTAGCAAGCTTATTTGTGCGCTCCTTTACCGATGAACTGATCGAACTGGCAGAGACAAAGTACAATGAGACACTGCCGCGCAAATTTCTATACTTTCTCGATGAATTTGGCAATATGCCGCCAATCGAGAATGCGACTGCCTTATTCTCTGCGATCCGGTCACGCGGCGGACGTGTCATGTGCGCGCTACAGGCATACGATCAGCTGCGGCTCAATTACACAGAACATCAGGCGGCCACCATCGAAAAAAACTGCCATGTCCAAATGAACTCCGCCGTTGCACCTGCTGCTGACAAGGATGCAAAAAGAATCTCCGAGATGCTCGGCAACGAAACGATTTTGACTGGAAGCAAATCGAAAACACGCGGGGTTACGACAACCAATACTTCTTTGATTGGCCGTCCCCTCATGTCGCCCGCGCAATTAGTCACCATGCCAATCGGCACCTTTGTTGTTCAATGTGTGAGCCAGAACCCATACAAGAGTTATTTGCCGGATTACTCAGAGTATCTGGAACTGGCCACAGAGTTTCTGCATCCAGCTCCGATTCGAAAATACACACCAGTTCTGGTAGCTGCTCCACGTATGATAGCAATGAATGCCCGGGGCGGCCGCATTGAAATTCATAAAGGGATGTTTGATGTGGCCGATGAAGAATGGTAAAGGCCGGGCCAGACCCTAAAATGGCGTTATAAAGCCATCGGTGGCCCGTCAGGCCATACCGTAAAAGAAAGGCGGCCATACGCCAAAAGCGCATCACAGCGCGGAAAATCAGCTTTCAGGCCATACTGGAGCAAACTTGACAGGGAGTGCAGGCTGGCCGAAAGGCCAGCCTGTAGTTTCAAGCCGCTCTGCGGCTTGATGTGACGCAGGCCATACTTTTGTATGGCCTGCTTTATCCTGCATAAAATTTCTTCAGAAATTTTATCTGTGTGGAACCCGCCCAAACCGGCTTTCCGCAAGCAATCCAAGGGAGACACCCTAGCTCCAAATTGACCGCCCGTGTGGCGGGCCAACCTGACAGAAAAAATAACGCTACCGCAGCACGGCAGAGATGTCAAGCGAGGACGCATCCGCTGCGCCGAAGCGACAGCGTGGCGCCTGCACGGCCCAACCTCAAAGAGAAAAAACACTCTACCACAACGTGGCAGAGTGTCAAGCAGAATCAAAAAACGGAAGCGGTACGGGCCAACCTGAAAGAGAAAAAATTCTATCGCAGGGCGATAGAATTGTCAAACCACACAAGAATGTGCACAAATTGCACGCTGCAGCATGCCCGATCCGGATTTTTTCAAGAAAGATTTGTGCACACATCAAAGGAGTAAACTATCATGGGAACAATCAAACGCACTTATAAATTGGACGAAGCCGTGCTGGCAGACGCCGTGGCTCTGGCCGAGAAAAAAGGGACATCCGTCACCGCAATCATCGAAAATGCCATCCGCTGTTATAAAGATTATACTTACATGGAAACAGCGGCCTTTGTGCCGGATCAGTTTGTCCGTCAAGTCAATGCTTCCCTGCGGCTGCTGGAAAAAAGGCAAAATGCAAAGACGAACCAAGTTTTGTCAGAGTTGGCCATCCAGGAATGCATCTTAACGTTTATCATTGCCAGCAACACTAATATCTCTGCCGACACTCTGGCCATGTACCGCCAGAGAGCGGTGGAGTTTCTTCGGTTGAATAACCGCGTCTTTCGGATGGATGAAAGCGAGTTGATATAATGGCGTTCATAATCGACAAGTGCGCATTTATGAAAAACAGCATGCACGTCGCCCGGATGATATCATATCTGGAGCGGCAGAGCGACTTGTTTTCAGATTCTGGAGAACTGAATTTTGAGCAGGCATATCAGAGCTATGTTGACGCCTCGCCGCCCCGCGTCTGGCACCATATTATATCGCTTTCTGACGAGGATGCCCAGCGTCAAAACGTTGACCGCGAGTACATGAAGCAGTTGCTATGCGTGGAACAAAGCCGAATCGCGGAAGCGTACAATACAGTACCCAGCAACATGAGGATTGTAGCGTCCTGGCATGAAAAAGACCACCATCCACATCTCCATTTGCTGTTTTACAGCACAGATCGGCGTGAGGGTGGCGTTTGGGCACATACTGACCAGGAAGCAAAAGCCAGGCTCAATGACGCCAGCGAAAAAGTAAAAAGCCTGTTTGCCAACAGGATTTTTGCAGACGACCTTGCCCCATTGAAAGAAATCAAAAATATGCGGCGTGCCGAATTGAATCAGCAGATCAAGCAATCGATCCGGGGCATCGCCCAACATGACCCCTCTGATGAAGTGGTCAAAGCGCTGGAGCATTTGTCCCACTCGTTAAGCGGGCTGAAAGGGAAGCTACATTATGAGTATCTGCCGCCCCACATAAAAAGCGAAGTGGATGATCTGCTGCGTACAGTCATCGACACAGAGCCTACCTGCAGGAGTCTCCAGGAGCAGTACGCACAAAGCTGCCGTGACCTGATCCTTACCTACGCGAGAAAGTCAGAAGTTGTCTCTCGAAAAATGGGCGAATGGGAGGAACGCTTCTGGCATCCGCATAAGGCAGATGATAAAACACGGCACAATATGATTATTAAAGCAGCCAGTGAACTTACGCCATACTTGACACAAGAGGACGTGTCACCCCCGAATATTGAGGATGCGGCTGCGCAGACGCCGGATGCAGAAACAGCATACAACCAATGCCAGCACAAGATCGTGCGTTCCGCTCGGGCGACCTTATTTAATAAAAACGCGTCTGATTCCGACAGAACGCATTCACTGAACACCTTGCAGTCTGCGGCAGACAATGGGGACAAATATGCTGCGTATCAGCTGGGAAAAGCCTATCAAACAGGGACTTTTGTAGAGAAGGACCTCATATATGCCCATCAGTATCTGCAAGCCGCAATGACTGAAAAAAGCGATTGGGTTGCTTATTCCATAGGAAAACTTTTTAAAGATGAGGACTTCGACGACTACGACAGGGCTAAAGCCATCCAATACTTTGAATTAGCAGATAAAATGGGCAGCGAAACGGCATCCTATCAGCTGGGCAAAGCCTACTTAGAGGGAGATTCATTGCAACAAGATTATTGGAAAGCAATTAAAATGTTTGAAAAAACAGATGGCTTTCTTAAGTCTGCCGCCATTTACTCGTTAGGGAAAATTTATGCTGACGCAAAATTTGAGGGCCACAGCAAAGACAAGGCCATCCAATATCTTGAGCAGGCGCAAAAAATGGGGAATGAAGCGGCCTTTTATCAATTAGGCAAGGTCTATTTAAGTGGAGAACCTTCACAGCAGGACTACCAGAAAGCCATCCAAATGTTTGAGCAGGCAGAAGGGGTACTGGAGCCTTGGGCAGTTTATGCTTTGGGAAAGATTTACCTGGATGAAAATTTCAATGAGCACAGCAGAGACAAGGCCATTCAGTGCTTTGAACATGCACAGGAATTGGGAAACGAAACGGCTGTTTATCAATTAGGCAAAATCTATTCGAGCGGAGAAGCTTCTCAGGAAGATTACCTGAAAGCGATCCAATTATTGGAGCAGACAAAAGGTGTGTTGAAGCCATGGGCTGAATACAAAATCGGGACAATCTATCAGGATGAACGCTTTTCTCAAAAAGATCTAAGACTGGCCGTCTATCACTTCCAAAAGGCTGCCGGCTTGGGAAATGAGTTCGCTCAGTACAAGCTTGCAAAAGCATATTTGCAAGGGGACGGTGTTGAACCCTCGACAGGCAAAGCAATCCAATTATTTGAAAAACTCATGCAGACCAAAAGTGAAATAGCAAAAGCTGCACAGCTGAATATATGGAGCGAGTATTACCTCGGGAAAATTTATTTGTACGGACTAGGCATACAGTCAAATCCAGGCAAAGGGAAAGAGCTGTTACAACATGCAGCGGAGAACAACTGTGAGCCTGCGCAAAAACTTTTGGAAAGATATAATCTGTACCGAGCTAAGTCGGCTATGCAAACAGTAAAATCACTGATTATGCGCATTGCCAATAGTCTGCAGGCGGATACAACGCAAGCTAAAAATTACAGGCCCACCACGAAAACACGTTATGAGCATCTGCGCCAGGCTGAAAAGCACCAGGATCAGCGCACCGAAGAAATGTATTATTAAAGCCCCACTTCTTTCCCGAAGCGGGGCTTTGCACAATAGGAGGAACACACATATGAAGCTGAAAGTGCATCATCAATTATTGGCAATGGGATTGTCTCCCAATGAACTGAAAGTATACTGCTACCTCATGAGCTGCGCAACGGATGGTATTGCGATTGTCCGGGCAGGCCGAATCGCAGAGCGGTGCCAAATTAGCCGCGCTACTGTACAGACTGCCTGCACCAGCATGGCCGCAAAGGGTGTCTTGTCCAAAGTGAATCGGTATGCAGACGGACATCTTGTCGCAAACGCATATCACCTGAGTACCTTTACAGGCAGATTTTTCATGCTGGACGCCGATGCAGCTGTATTCGGCCTCTCCGGTAGCGTCTTTACTACATATCTTGCATTGCTTTCTCACCGTGGCCGCAACGGCAAAGCGTTCCCCTCCCTACGCAAACTAGCTGTGGCTCTGCGCCTGTGCCGCAATACGATCATCCGCGCGATTCGTCAATTGGTATCGCTCAAGCTGGTAGTAAAAGCTGCCTTGCGCTCTGGCAAGCACAATCTTTACATGGTTTTTTCGTTGAAGGAAAAGGCAAAAGAAAAGGAGCTTCCGTCTGTACACGGAAACTCCAGCAGTAAAAGCGCAAGTCAAAACACTTTTTACTTTACCTATAAGGTATCATGCGTGACAGCTTTTGTCAAGACAAAAACATTTTTTTCTCAGGTGGTTCAATTTTTAGACAATCTTCCCTTACCCACCCTGTTACCTAAAAGAGAAAAAAGTAAGATACAAAGTAAGTGTAGGAGGATAGGTATGCGCGTGAAAAGAGTTGTGCAAAAGATGTTTTGCGGGTATAATTTTAACATCAGACAAAAATTCCCGTCTTTTTTCTTTCAGGTAGGAGATGATATTTGTGACGGTACTTGATGACAGGGACTTTCGAGCCACGTTGATGAGCAAGGACATCCCTCTTGCAAACATCCATGGCCGTAGAATCGAACCGCTTCAGGAGCATCTTCTTCCGCTCCAGCTCCAGCGCATGGGAGATATTGAAACATGGCTGTCCATGCGTGCAATTGATGAACACAGAGTAAATTCCAGGCTGCTGAAAAAGGTGCTGCGCCTCGAAGAAAAGGATAACGTCAGCACCGCTCTTAAATTCAATGGCGCGACAATCACAGATACCTATTGGGTGCGCCCCTGGAACAGCAATCTGCGTTGGGATCAAGTGCGGTTTACCTCCAACTATTTTGATACGCTGGCCCTCCGGGGCGATTTGTCGGCATTCAGCCAGCGTCCCAGCCGAACGCCGGAACTGACAAATACCGGAAGCTTTGAAAAGTGTTGGCGTCTTGAAAATGGCGAATGGTGGATGTATAAAGCCGGGAATGAATATGAGCAGTTTTCTGAGCTGTTTATTGAGCAGTTGGGCTGCCAGCTGGGCTTCCCCATGGCGCACTACGAACTTTCTGGCGGCTATATCAAGACCCGCGATTTCACATCTGGCGCAACAGTCAATTTTGAGCCAGCTTTCGGCCTTGTGGGCGACAACGAGGACTATGTGCACAATTATCGTGTTTTCCAAAATATCAGTCAGGATTTGGCCGATCAGTATTTCGAGATCATTTTGATGGATACGGTTTGTCTGAATGCAGATCGCCATACAAATAACTACGGTGTGCTGCGGAATCCTGACACCGGCAAAATCCTATGCCTAGCTCCCAACTTTGACAATAACATTGCGCTAATCAGCCGTGGTTACAACTCCACACCGCGCAAGCCGGACATTTTTGGCGATGATCTCCGCACACTACAAAACGAGACAAATGCAGCCGGGCTATATGCGGCCCGGCACCCGCTGCCTGTGGTAACTGCGTCCGTGATCGACCGGGCTTACGCGGCCACAGGGATGCAGGCCGATTTAAATTACCTGCGCCAATTTGTGCTCACCGGCTATCAGCAAACGCCGATCGTGCAGATGGCAACGGCCCTTGAACAAAGTCCTCTGATCGAGCCATAACCAACTGCCCGAGCGGGGGTGCGACATGATGTCGCCCCCCCTGCTTGTTGGATAACAAAAGAGAAAAGCGCGCCGATCCAGCCCGTCTCGGATTCTCTCGCAGTAGTTCCCCGCCGGTTGACTGCTTCAAGGCAGAGGGGGTGCGACATGATGTCGCACCCCCTGCTCGTTGGATAACAGAAGAAAAAAGCGCGCCGATCCAGCCCGTCTCGGATTCTCTCGCAGTAGTTCCCCGCCGGTTGACTGCTTTAAGGCAGAGGGGGTGCGACATGATGTCGCACCCCCTCTATCTGCTGATAATAGAAGAGAAAACCGTGCCGCCCCAGTTCGCGTCAACTCCTCTCGCAATGGCCTTACAGCATTTGATTTTTAAAACAAAAAGGGTGCGACACAATGTCGCACCCTTCGAGAAATTGGAGCTGGTGGACGGATTCGAACCCCCGACCTATTGATTACAAGTCAATTGCACTACCAACTGTGCTACACCAGCGTATTGCATTATGAGTGTACCAAATGTAATACGATTTGTCAAGAACGATACATCGAACAAGTACCGCGAAAAGCTTCGCTGTTTTTAAATATTAAGTGTTGACAAAACGTAATACATTTGATATTATAATTAAGCGTTCTGAATCATTTGCAAAGTCTGTGAACGCAATTGGACTTTGAAAATGGAGAGAATGCAGAAACATGGGTTTCTGTTTTGAATTAAAATGCTGGCGAATTGTTGATTTGTAATCAGCAGGTCATAAGCGTAAAAATCAGAGCAGAAACGGTGACGTTTCTGCTTTTTTTCTGCATAAAATGATAGCTCGAACAAACACACACAATTCCGAGCGGTTCTGTCTGTGCGCCATGACCCCCTGCAAATCGTTTGATTTGTCAAATCGATAGCATCAAAGGGGTTGAGCGAGAAACACATGGCAGATTAAGAGTAAGGCAGCTCCCACGCAAAGACGGATTGTGTGATAATGATACTCCCGTAATTCGCGGCCCGGCCATAATGAAGGCGGGGAAACCGATTTGGTTTGTGATGCTGCGCCCGCAGCGAGTAGAGCTATCCCCTGGTGCCGGGGCCGAGAGAAATAATAGGCACCATCGAAATAGTTGTTCAGCGCGGAAAGTTCTCTCATCAGACTTTCCGCGCTTTTTCTTTATCAAGCTGATTTGACGCTTCTGTATACGCAATTCGCGTTATCTATACAAAAGTTTCCCAAAATACAGTTTATTCCTCCCTGTAGGTTTTGTATTTTGTTAATTATCCCTTGCAAAGCCAAAAAAACAGGAGGAATATTATGTTGTGTGTATCATGCAAAAAAGAAGTCCCTGTGGGAGCATATTGCTGTTTGTGCGGCTGGAAGCAACGGTTACAGCCAGAAGCTTGTACCCTGATGGCCGTTTACCAAAAGTGGTCAAACCGCAAGTACCCTAAAATCGGCCGTCATTGTGTCCGAGACTATTCCAATGCCTTTAAGAAGCTGGAGCCTCTTCACAATGTCCCTCTGCCGGAGATTGACGTAGATGATCTGCAAGACCTGATTGACACTTGCCCACCATCTGCCAGTGCCCGGCAAAAAGTGCGTGTACTGCTCTCCCAACTTAGCAAGTATGCGATTTCACGAGATCTGTTACAAAATTCGCTATGTGCCGGACTGGATTTTTCCGGTAAAAAAGCTCAGGCACGTCCTATCTTCTCATTGGAACAGATCAAAGTTCTACAAACATGCGGTAAAAACAAAACTTATAAATATTGGCAGGATGCGCGCATTTTGCTTTGCCTGATTTTCACTGGACTGCGCCCCAATGAATTGTTTGCTTTACGTCTGCCCAATATCAGCATAACACAAAAAAAGATTGTGGGCGGCGGCAAAACCGCAGCAGGCACGAACCGACCAATCCCTATTTTACCAGCCATCTATGATTTTATTGCGGAATGGTATTTAACAAGTTATTTTCTAAAACCTCAGGATCACGAAAACCAGTATCTTTTGCTTAATTCCTCCGGTGGTCAGAAGTGCATGGACAACTGGCGTCACAGAGGGTTCTATCCCTTAATGTTTGATCTCGGATTTATTGGCCCCGATGTCAAAAATCATTTGCGTGAGGTGCCGCACCTGTCTCCATACAGTGCTCGCCATACTTTCGCCACCCTTGCTTACTGCGCGGGTGTCAACAAAGAGCAGCTTATCAAGATTTTTGGGCACACAAACTTTGAACTCACCAGCAAGGTATATATACATGAGGATTTCGAGATTCTGGCCAACGAAATGGCAAAGATATCCGCGTACACAAAAGAGAGTATTGATTTGCCGAATACCGCTGTATAGCATGATTCGGCGATATATTTATATCAATTCACAGGGGGGGCGACATCATGTCGCACCCCCCTATTCATTCCAAAGGAGGAACACAAAAATGATTGCAGCATTTGTACGGAAAAATCTGCAAGCCACAATCGAAAGGCTGAATCGCCGGGAGATTTTTTCCTGCGAATTTTATCAGGCTCGCAATATGGATGCAGCCAAGAAATCAGTGGAGGACGGCGGAAGCTTCAGCCATATTATATTTGACATCGCTTATTTTGACGGCGACATCGATGCTGGTCTGGAATTGCTTTCACGCTTTTCAGCTACGACAACAGCTATAATGATCGTAGTCAATGATGATGTGAATTTTGGGCTTGCCGTCAAACAAGAGGCGCTTAAGCGAGGGGTAAAGCCCAGCAACATCATCAGCGGCACTGGAGCTGCATTTGGGAAAGCTTTGTTGGAGATTCTAATTCGGGATCATGTCGTGATTGACGATGCAACCAGCGTCCCGGAGGATATACCGACTGTCAGCGAGACAACGCTTGTGGCCTCTGAGTTCCCCGGCCCTGTCACAGCATTACCGGCATCAGCAAAGGATAATGTCTCGATTGCAGTCGCGGGAGCTGGAGCCGGTGTGGGCTGTACGACCCAAGCAATGCAGATACTATTGTATCTCCGCAGCCAGAGCGTTGACGCCGCATTGGTAGAAATGGTTTCACGCCACAGCCTCAGCGAGTATGACGGAATTATGGAAGATGAAAATTATGAAATCGTGGACGAAATCCATATCCGTGTTTGCGGTTCCGATATCTACCTCGGCAGCCAAAGCGTCACCAAAGCCCGTGCCCAGCACAGCTATCTCGTCTATGATTACGGTAATTACGAAGGCATCCCCGATGTCTCTACATACTTAGAAAAAGACATCCGTGTAGTGGTAGGTAGCACGAAACCCTGGGAGATGGGACATCTGAACGGAGTTTTTGCGGCAGACGATGGCTCGATTTATTATGTATTTACTTTTGTACCTGCGGGAGATCAGCAAGCTGTCCGTATGCAGATGGCCGATGCTGCCAGTAAGACATTTTTTTCAAGCTATGCTCCCGATTACTTTAATTTTTGTGGCAATGAAAATCTGTATCGCGGTATTGTCGGCAATGTTCAGGCTTCTGCTGCTCCATCCCGTCCTCATAAAAAACGTTGGTTCTTATTTAAATGATAGGGGTGCGACATGATGTCGCACCCCGGAAAGGAAAGATAAAATGAAAGCGACGAAACAGGTCTACACATTTCGACTGAGTAAGGAGGCGATCCAAGTCATAGAACAGCAACCCGGTAAAAACCGAACATCACAGTTGGAACATCTGATTTTTTCCACGAGCAGACCTCCCCTCTCCCACCCTACACCAGAGAACAATTTTCAGAAAGGGGCGGTTAGACTGTGCCCGCAAAAAAGTTTTTAAAAGCTGCCTATCAGGAAAAAAAGGAACAGGCAGCCTTAAAGAAAAAATATGATGTGCAGACAGATGCAATTATCATCGAAAAGAAAAACGCCCTCGTACAGTTTTGGAGAATTACACTGAAAGCCTGCGGCATTGCTCTGCGCGTCATAGCCAGCATAGCGATTGCAATACTGGCTATCATGGGCCTATGCGTTTTGATTTACCCAACGCTTCGTGCAGACTTTCAAATAATCTTATCTGACTGGACCACACAAATTGCTGCTTATTTTGCTTGACAGACCTTTTCGGTGTGTATATAATAAGGGCGTCGGAGGTTTCAGAACGCCCTCTGATGTTCCCCAGATGAAGCCCGTCTTTGAGATGCGGCACCATTGACGGCCCTCCGCAGCCGTAAGTATACCCAGCACCAATGCGGATTTTTTGTAGTTCCGCACCGACACTGATGATATGACGGAACTTTAACGCCAGGATGTTTCATCCTGGCGTTTTCTTTTTACAAAAAACAGGAGTTAAAATGATGAAAAGCAAATTGTTTTACACCATAACGAAGCGCAGCTATTATGACTTTGTTCGACAAAGTATCCCAATGCCTCCCTTGGAGCGCATACAGTTCACGCACTTTAACATTCAGCAAAGTTACACGTTATCATGGTACAATACGCACAAGCAGCTATGCACCTGTAATCTGCGAGGCGACGGTGGGTATGCGACATTGACGCTAAAGACGGGAGAGCATATTTCAACGTTTCGTTTGACCGAATCGCAACTGCTCAGCAACGGTTTAGCCTCGCTTTCCTCCAGCATTCAAGAATTTCATCCCACGCCTTATGATAGATTACAAGGCACGCAACTAGCTTTTTACTACGTTGATCCTCAGTATATCTCTTCACTCTCAGCTGCAGAAATACAGGTACATGGTATCAGCCATGTACCCCATGTGATTTACGACGGACGCCACACAAAATTTATGTGCGGAGCGGTTTTACACATACCACACGCTCCATACATGTATGTCGCGCCAGTATCCAGCACCCAAGCCAATGGTATTGGCGACATTCCGATCATGATGCATAGTGGCAGCCAGGCTTTGCGCAAAGGGACACTCCGGCTCCGATATATGTTCCCCGCATTGCCCGAAGTTTTAGCACATGTGGATATTGCCCATGTAACATCTGCATCTTACCGTAACCTTCTCAATACCCAGCTTGACTACTTGCGCAGCATACATCCTCAAATAGCCTCCGTGGCCGCAGATATGCATGAACTGGTCTGCGCAGAGTGCGGCAGTAACCGGTTCATCGACCGCTGCTGTGACTTTCCACTGTTGGAACAGGCTTGCCGCGATTATGGCATACGCCATGGGCTGGAAAGCGTATGTGCCCCGCAAATAGTTCCCCCCATCCCTCCAATCGATCTTGTTCCTTAATTAACACAGGGGTGCGACATCATGTCGCACCCCTGTTGCTCATTACACATCATCCTCTGGTATATACTCCATCAAGTCCCCTGGCTGACACCGCAGCAGTTTGCAGAGGCGCTGAATTGTTACAGTATTGATGTCTTTTCCGACCTGCATCTTTTTCCAGGTTTCAGATGCAACAATGTGCTCTCTCTGTATTTGATATGTGGTAATATTAGACGCTTTCAGCAAAGCAAAACATTTTTCAAAAGACAGGGCCATCAAACCACCTCCTGTTTATATTAGCATAACACTTCCGTCTAAAACACGTCAAGCGATATAGACTTGTTTAAGCCTATATAATTGTAATCTTAAACAAGATTATATTTGTGCGCATTGTCAATAGAATATAATCTTATTTAAGAGTATAATAAATTATAGAAAGACAGAGTGCGACATGATGTCGCACCCCTCAGAAAGGAGCATCTGTTTGTGTGTACGAGCGAGAATAAAGGCCCTGCTTTCGGTGTCCGAATGAAGCCGAGTCTCAAGCGCTACGTTGAGCAATGGCCCGGCAAAAATTTCAGCGACAAGCTGGAAGCAATGATTTCTTTTTATCAGGAACACGAGAGGGAACAGCGTCAAAAGCTGGCCACTCTTGACCGTTCCATTCAGCAAAGGCGGGCCAAATTGGAAGCTGTCAGTAAGCGGGCATTAGAGATGCGTACTCTGGAAACACAACTGAAATATATCTCCAGCGCCGTTGAGACATATCGAAAAAATTTAACTGCTATGATTCAGAAAGGGGAACGGGGAATATGAAACAAGGTGCATTGACTTACAATGAGGAAACAGATCGATATAGAATCCGATTCAACCTCACCAGCTATTCATCTGATTTACACTGTGGGCAATGTTTTGAGGTATTGGTCAACGGGCATTGGAAGCTCACACGAATCGAATATGACTGTCGCTGGTATCTCATTGGAATAAAGACCACAGACCTGCAAGGGTTACAAGTACGAGTTTAAGGAGAAGATCACTATGAATGAGCAAAATCACGTACCGACGATTCTCGCTGTCTCCTGCCAGAAAGGCGGAGAAGGAAAAACAACATCTGCTTGGCACATCGGGGCCGCACTGACCCAACGCGGGTATAAAGTCTGCCTGATCGACTGTGATCCTGACCACCATTTGAGCTTTGCGCTTGGCTGGCAGGATGATGGGCGCGCAACACTAACCAATCTGGTCTTGATGGCGATTGTTATGGGGCAATTCCCGGATGCTGCCGCAATCAGCGATACAATCCGCCGCCATGACGAGGGCTACGACTACATCCCATGCACCAAAAAGCTGGCAGACGCCAATCTGTTTCTGGCCTCAATGCCGAACAATGAGACTTATCTGCGCCACATTTTGAGGGACACCACCGCATTTGCGGATTATCACTATGTCATTTTGGATGGCCTGCCCGGAGACAATCTGCTGCAAAAAAATGTGCTGGCAGCTGCAGATGATCTTATCATCCCGATCCAGCCCAAAATCATGGATTTTTCGTCCGGCACGGAAATGATGCCGATTGTCCGCGCGGTGCAGGAACGGAGCAATCCGAATCTGCGTATCGTTGGGTCGGTACTGACCATGTTCGATAACACTACGACGGCCCGCGACATCCATACGCTTTTGAAAGAGAGTGAGGATTTTGCTGCCCTGCACCCGTTTGACGCCTCCATCAGCCGGTTGAAAGAAGCCGGAGAGGCCCCCGGTCTGCATGTGAGTTGCGTCAGCCGCGAAAAGAGCAAAATCGGGCAGCAGTATCAGGCAATCGCGAACGAATATCTCGCCAGAAAGGAGTCGTAAGCGTGGCGAAAAAGTTTGACTTAAAGGCAACGGCTCTCGGTCGTGTGACGGAAAGCAGCGCCGACGAAATAATGATCGGCGCGCTTACCGGCAAGCCCAGTAACGATAAGGTGGTTGTAAAGCTTCCGCTGTCCCTGCTTGACCCATATCCATTGCAGGAGGAAGCGTATCCGGTACAGGATGGAGATTACGAGGCCAAAGCCGAGAGTATGTCCAAACTTGGACAGCTGGATCCGATCCATGTGGTACGGGCGGCCCGAGGCCGTTATCAAATCCTTGCTGGCCATCGGCGTGTGGGAGGCGCAAAACTCCTGGGCTGGACGGAGATCGATGCCATCATCGACGATGTGTCTCCCAGTATTGCCGAAGCTATTTTTCACGCGACCAATCTTGAAAGCCAAGAGTTGATGCCCAGCCAGAGAATGCGGGGATATATCGCTATCGAACAAGCCCTGGCGAAAGAACAACATTCCAGTGGCACACCGATCGATACGCTGCGCACCACATCGGCTATTTCGGAGCGCACAGGGGATGACCGGCGAAAGATTCAGAGATACAAGCGGTTGGAAAAGCTTTCGCCGGAGCTGCTTGCCCTGTTGGATGCAGGAGATATTACCTTTGTTGCAGCGTATGACCTGTCCTTTTTAAACCCGGAGGAACAGCAATCCGTGTATGCGGCCATGAACCAGTCCGACAGCGGCACGATCTCACCGAAACAGGCATCAAGCCTGAAAAATCTGAGCGGGGCCGCACTGCTGACGCCAGCACGTGTAACCCGTGTCCTGATCCCTGCAGCTGACGGCGCGGAGCTACCCACTGTGAAAGCAACTCCGAGCACCATCCCCGGCAACGTCTCCAAAAAGGCACGAAAAACTGTAAAGAAGATCAAGCTGCCATGGAGCAACCTGTATATGTTTTTTCCAGCCGAAGTGACTGATGCCGAGGTGGAGCAAACCATTTACGATGCTCTTGACGCATATACAAGAAAAAAAGATTGCGAGGAAGAATAAGCTATGTTTCAACATTTATACGATGAATGGCTCACCAAATTATCCGAAAAGGCCGCTCATTTGAGCGGCCTTTTTCCAAATATTGTCGTCCAGGAGGGCGCGGTTGAAAAACCTCTGCGTGATTACAGCGTCAGTGAACAGGCTGCGATATTATGTGCCTACGGTGATCTCACGGAGGATGACGAGGGCGAGGAATTTCCGGAGGAATGAGTGCGTGCACAAATTTTTCCTGAAGAAGATCGGATCAGGAACGCTGCAGCGTTCGGTTTGTGCACAACTTTATGATTATAGGGAGGAACCACATGAAACATCGAAAACTATTATTGATCGGGTGCAGTCTGGGCGTCGTATGTGCGATTTTGGCCGCTGCCCTGCTTTTCTGGCCACGTAGGCAGCAGCCACTCAACGATAGGTCTGTTACCGTCTGTTCCACTTCCAACAGTTCCAGTGAGGCTCAATCTGCTGTTTCATCGACGGCTGCGGCGCAGTATATGGAGGGACAGGTCGGGTGGCTGACCGTAGAGGGGACGGAGATTGACAACGCCGTTATGCAGGCAGGAGACAACGACTATTATCTGCGCCGCAACGAATACGGCGAGGATGATGTGTGGGGCTGCTACTTTATAGATTATGCCTGCTCACCGAGCAGCCAGAATCTTGTGATTTACGGACACAGCCTAGATGACAGCACAGAGGCGCAGCGCTTCTCGCAGCTCAAGCGTTTCTCCGATCCGGAGTGGGCCGCACAGCACCACATGATCCAGCTGGAGTATAACGGCCAGCGCATGACCTATGAAGTTATCTCGGCGGGGCTTGCCGATGCCACTACGGATACCATTGCCATTGTAACCAACCCTGGCATGGAGCAGGCGCAACAGATCATTGACGCGGCGCTGGAGCGCTCCGATGTACAGTTTGAGGCCGACAAATCAGTCGACCCATTATCCCGCATTCTAACGCTCGCTACTTGTACAACCAACAGCGGCACACGATATGTTGTTACCGCCATTCAAACATCGGGGGATGATACAAATGCAGCTGATTGAATGTCCAGTACTGCTGGAGCATCTGGGAAATGATCCACGCAGCGTTCTATGCCTGGACATCGAAACGACCGGGTTCTTTGCACCTGACGACGAAATCCTGTCATTGTCCATCATTGACGGTACGAATGCAGTAAGGTTTCACAGCTATTTTTGTCCGGAACACAACGACAGCTGGCCGGAAGCAGAGGCTGTAAACGGTATATCGCCTGCCTCAGTTCGCCAGGCTCCGCTACTTAGAGAGCGTAAGGCGGAAATCGACGAACTGCTTGTGTCCGCACATGCGCTTGTCGGTTACAACCTTTGCAGCTTTGACTTGCCTTTTATGGAGGCGTCCGGCATCTGCTGTCCTGATACGGCGGTTTGCGATGTGATGCTCGATTATGCCTTTGTAAATCATGAATGGGACGATGGTTACGGCGACTGGAAGTGGCAGAAGCTTACTGCCTGTGCGGCCAATTACAATTATCCATATCAAGCCCATAACAGCCTGGAGGATGCCAGGGCAACCCTTTATTGCGCGCGAAAAGTCGCGGAAAGCATGGTTGCCATCAACCAGGCTTTCCAGCGCATGAGTGACCCGGCGATTCAGCCATAGATTTTTATATGGTGGAGATGATGATAATGCTCACTGCATTTTTTATTAGCATGGCAGGTTTCATGCTGATTGTGTACAGTTGCCTGATAGTAGCCAGTAATGCCGATGACCAAACGGAGCAGGCACAGGCAAATAACGAAGAACACTTTGTAGAGAAAGGACGGATCGGCCATGGCGGAACGGATCAACGTGCTCTTTATCGCCCCAAAACAGCCCCCGTGTGTAAGACAGATCGTAAATGATCTGCGTTCTAAGCAGGAGTTGGTCGAGGGTCGCATTGAAATTGTCCGACCGTTTGACAACAGCATCGTTGCCGTCTGTAACGACGAAGGACTCATTAATGGAATGCCCTTTAACCGTGAATTGAATGATGGCACTTTTATTTTTGGGCCAATGTTTTTGTGCAAAGAGAGACTTGGTGAAGATGGCTATCAATTGGACGGGTTGAACGAGACAGAACTGGTACGCTATCAAAAGCGGTTTGAAAAGCCGGAAGTGCTGGTGAATTGGGGCGGTCATTACATGGCATTACCTATGGCTTTATTCAGCGAAGATTTAGGCCCTGATTTGTAAATATCGCAATACCCAGGTGGAGGTGCGACATAATGTCGCACCCTTTATTTCACTTTAATATCGGGGGAGTAAATTTGGATCATATCGGGAACTGGCAATGGTGGACCGGTGTGCTGATTGCGGTCATCATTGCAGGCTTTACAGGGTTTGGGGTCGGATACGCTTTTTGTAATCAAACATCAAAATGGCTGCTGGACAGTACCGCCTGGGAAAAGAAACATCCAAGCGAATCTTCTGCGGACGCGGCAATAGTTCCAGCCCCGGTAGTATCCTCCTCTAAGCCGCGCAAAACTGTACTCGGTCGACTGAACGCGAAAACGAAAGATCACAAATCATAATCAGCAAAATGACGATTGTTTTTCAGAGCCTTTCAGGCTATAATAACAATACCAGCATACGCAGAAAGAGGAACAACTATGGCGCTCACAAAAGAAGATTTACAAGCAATCGCGTCTTTGATCTCACAATCTGAAAATAGGATTATGACCTACATTGAATCTCATGTGGAAAAGGAAATCCATCAGATCGCGGACGGGCATAAAATGCTGTATGAAAAGGTGGACAGGGAGTTCAAGGAGATCCACGAGGAACTTGACGAACTGAAAGGGACGCAGGCTGCACAGGAGTTTGTGATCACACGCAGACTGAAACAGGGTTGAACAGAATCAGTGCATTGGGAGGGCGGCATAATGCCGCCCTTTTTGTATATAGACAATCATCATCATATTGGCTATAATGAAGCCGACAAGGAGGAATCCAGCATGAAAAAGAAAATGACAGCAGCCATTTGCGCGCTGGCGATGCTGGCTTTGAGTGCCTGCGGCGCGTCCGTGACGGAGATCACGCTGCCGGAAAGCATCGAGCTTGCGCCCGGCGAGAGCCAGCAAGTGGAAATTGCTTATACCTACGACAAGGAGGGCCTGGACGAGCAGGCCCGGCAAAAGGCCGTTGACGCCGCAGCCATCAGCTGGAGCGTGGAGGGCAGCGCGGTATCCGTGTCCAGCAGCGGCAAGGTGGAGGCGCTGGAGAGCGGCGAGGCCACCGTGACGGCCACGACAAAGCAGGGCCGGACGGCCAGCTGCACCGTGACCGTGACGCAGCCCATCGAGGGCATCGATCTGCCGGAGAGCATTGAGCTTGCGGTGGGCGGCGAGGACAGCGCCACTCTGACGCCGACGCTGGCGCCGGAGGACGCCCAGGGCGTTATCGCCTGGACGAGCAGCGATGAGGCGGTTGCTACGGTCGATGCAGAGGGCGTTGTGAGCGCGGTAGGCAAAGGCAGCTGCACCATCCGGGCCGAGGCCGAGGGCATAAGCGCCAAAACAGACGTGACCGTGACCGTAGCCCCCACGGGCATTACGCTGGCGCAAAGCAGCGGCATACTGACCGTGGGCGGCTCCACAGCGCTGACCGTTTACACTGTGCCGGAGGAAGCGGAAGCCGCCGATCCGGCCCAGCTGACCTACACAAGCAGCAATGAGAGCGTGGCGGCTGTAAGCGAAGATGGAACGATCACGGCCAAAAGCGCGGGCAGCGCGGTCATCACAGTGACCTATCAGGGCAGCATGACGGCAGAGTACAGCTTGACGGTGCGCGCGAAGCAGACGGTGCGGCCCGGCACCTCCACAGGCAGCGCAGCCGGTACAGGCGGCACGGGTACGGGCAGCGCTGGCGCTACCGCCCCCAGCGGCGGCGGGACGGCTCCCGCCCCCACTCCCAATCCGACACCGACGCCGCCTCCCACGCCTGATCCGACCCCAGCTCCGGGTGGCGATGGTGGATATGCGCACGAGGAAAGCCCCGGCGTTGCGCTTGACCCCAATGCGCCCAACAACGATTACACTGATTATTTGGGTTGATTTGCTCATAACTCAATAAGCCCCTTACCGAGCGGAGGGTGCGACATGATGTCGCACCCCTGTTTTTACAGTTCGGTGAGGGGCTTTATTATTTGCCATGGAGGCTGCGCCCATGATTGAATGGTTGATATCATTTGGAAACGGCTGCCATTACATCACAATGGCTTTTTTACTTTTGTACCTGTTGTGGCTCGTTCGTGAATCTTTCCGCACGAGGAAAAGCGGCGTCGTCCGAGAAGAAATTATGTACTCCGATGATGCCGGAAAATGTTTTCTTGCATTGTGGCTCGCTGCCGAATATTTGATGCGCGAGAATTTCCCTTTTTCGCTGTATCCCCACTATACTGCCTAGAAATACTGGATCGCATGGCCGCTTCTGATTCTTTGTGTTGGTATAGAAAAAGGGTTAAAACACAAAGGGCTTTCACAGCTTTCAGGAGATAGAAAGATTGTTCGGGAACGACAGGCCGGAAATCAGGTCAAGCAGGAAATGTCGTTCAAAAGCCTTGAGGAGAAACAAAGGCACTTGACCGAAATCGCTTCGGAAATAGGAAAATTTGCGCAGGAGTTCACGCGCATTGTCGCTGAAAACAAACAGTTGCAGATAGAAAACGATCAGCTGCGGGCAGAAAACGACAGGCTGCGGGAACAGCTTCAACTTCAAAGGGAAAGAATATTGGAGCTGGAACGGCAACGCTCTGAAATCCAATAAGCCCCTTGCCGAGCAGGGGGTGCGACATGATGTCGCACCCCCTGTTTTTACAGTTCGGTGAGGAGCTTTTTGTCATTCAAACAGTAACCTGAGCGTGCTGTTTTGCACAAGGAGGAATGGTATGAAAAATATTTGCTTTTATCCCCTGCACAGTGCGCCGTCCAGTGAAGAAGAATATGTGACATTGGAAAGCCAGGCAGACCGGGATCTCTCTCTCCCTGATATTTGGGAGCCGGTCGCCAGCCAGTCCCGCAGGCGTGGGCTGCTGATCTTGACAGGAAAAATAAGTATCATAGAAATACCTTATGGAGATCGGATGGCCAACTCAATGTATTATACAATGGCGCTGCGCCATGCACGCGGCACAAGCGCATGGATGTTGCTGCTGGTATTGGAATTGATGCATCTTGATATTGACAGAATGGCATCAGGAACCGAAAAACAACAGCGTCTCTTTGAATTGCTGCAGGACGAAAGGATGTACTATGAAAATTTTTTGCCGAACCTGCTAAGGAAATAATTTAAAATCAAGCTCATTACCGAGTAGAGGGTGCGGCGTGATGTCTCACTCTTTTTTTCTTTGGGCTAAAAATCATCAAGAACAGCTAATTGGGAAGGGAGGATAAAATGTTCGATTTTTCAATCGAGTTTGCCATGGAAGCATTCATCATCGTATTGCTGGGTGTTGCAATTTCCATGTTTGTAGCATTTATCACAAACATTGACAAGGAACTGGCTTTGCATGACAAAAACATTGACAAGGAACTGGCTTTGCACGATCAAAAAAGTTCTGCTGAAAACACGTCCCTGTCAAAAGAACACGCTTCTTTATCAAGTTCATTGTCCAGAGGATATGCAGCACTTTCGCAAGAGCTTTCACAGATTTCAGGAGATATAAAGGTGGTTCGGGAACGACAGGCCGAAGATCGAATCAAGCAGGAAATGTCGTTCAAAAGCCTTGCCGAAAGTGTTTCGGAAATGGAGAAATTTGTTGAGCAGTTCACGCGCATTGCGGCTGAAAGCAATCAGTTGCAAGCAGAAAACAATCAGCTGCGGGGACAGCTTCAACTTCAAAGGGAAAGAATACTGGAGCTGGAACGGCAACGCTATGAAACCCAATAACCCCCTGTTTTTACAGTTCGGTGAGGGGCTTTTTTTATGTTAATTCAATATGCTATAATGGAGGAAAAATGGGTATGTTGATTTTTTTCTTATGCATTTCCCTGATTGCGAATCTGCTTTTGGTGCGAGCGTTAATTAAACTGCGGCGATACATAAAATCATTTACCCGTCTGGTGGAAGGAATGAGGAATATTGAAAACAACCATCATCCCTGACAGAACATCTTGCGGAAATCTCGAATACCTGAAAAATCATCTGTCAGAAATTCAGCCTATCAAAAAGATAACGTGCTACCAAAACTCTGAAAATTTTATTTTTTCCGAATATGCTATTTTAACAGATGGCGTTTTCATGGCTATAGAGAGTTGGAAAGAGAAAGTTTTACTTTGTACGGGATTAAATTGTGGTTACCATGGAACGGGGCCTCACGCAACAGAAGCCTTTCTGAAACTTCTCAAAATTCCACCCTCAAAAATCGGATTGATATTTGAGTACAGCGGTTTTACAATTACTTTTGATGAAACCGGACAATATCGGAATATGAAAGCAGCAGATGGCTTCTTCTCTCAAGATGCGATTTCTGAAAAGTCTTTTGGCTGTTATCTGGACAAAACCTGTGCAGTCAATCCAGTCAAGCGAAAAGTCTACATGGTAGATCCGCAATTACATCGGCCAGCCGCATTTTTTCGCTGCTTAGAAGCCATGCAGCCAGTGGAAATGGAGTTTACGACCCAATTGGGACAGTCGCTTAGTCCCTTGACCTATAATGAAATCTTCGGAACAAATGGAAGTAATTCTCCATGCAATCTCCTGATTCGAGGCAAGACTTTTATACTGTATGGGTTTATTCGCCGGGATGAAATTCTTTCTACCGTTCAAAGCGTTTCGCTGTATTGCAATCGAAGGGCATTGTACGATACAATTTGGTGGAATGAAAATGAACTATGTATAGAAAGTCATGTTATGAAACGTCTACCGATTATGATCCATCTTATTAAACGGCTACTCGTCCCACGCTCACCGATTCACAAAACAATTCCTCTGGGAATGGGCGGTGGAGAAGAATGATTCAAGCTATAATAACTTTTTTGCATAATTTGGATTGGCCTTCTTTTATTGTGGGATTATTCTTAGGATTCGTTGGAACCTTTATGCAAGACCGTGCATTCCCGTTTTTGAACAGAAAGAGGATTTTATATGACGAATCTAAAAAGGCACCAGCGGTATTGGTACAAGAGCAGCTTTTAAAGGACTTGGATTTGGCAAAAGACAGCAACATATATCAAGTTGGGATCAGCTGTCTGCCTGACCGTCCCCGGAGCCACTGCTATACATTCCACCTACTTTCCTCAGAAAGTAACTTTGACAGCGAAAGTGCAGTCATCTGCCGTATATCAAATCGAAATGAGAAAAACGGATATTCCTTAATGGGCCTCCAATGTACAAGCGGAAAATTTGTAGAGGCTCAAATATGGGACAATCAAATTGAGCCGCGTGAGTCTCTGACCCTGGTTATAGAGGTTGGACTTATGCCCACCTTTTCAAGTCTCCAATTGGAATCTGGAAACTTTGTATTTCAGTATGATATACGTTACGAAAATGAAACACGAAATCCAACACCTAAAGTCAGTTATCGGCAAAGAAAAAATTTTTTTACCGATAAGCGGCACTATTTTATATCTAAATCTAACGAGTGAACAAATCTTCTCTATTGTTTTTTAGAGGGAATTGAAGTAGTTGGAAAGAGATAGTTCGCGCTATCAATCCAATAAGCCCCTTACCGAGCAGGGGGTGCGACATCATGTCGCACCCCTGTTTTCACAGTTCGGTGAGAGGCTTTTTGTATGCAGTAAAGGAGGAACAATGAACATCTTGATCTTTTTCTTGTGTATTTCCCTGATTGCGAATCTGCTTTTGGTGCGAGCACTAATCA
>ERZ827490.1359-NODE-1359-length-32144-cov-4.987909_pt1 | contig 32144 bp, 28 predicted proteins | sample MGYA00519770_ERZ827490 | MGnify/ENA primary metagenome ERZ827490 (study PRJEB31778, sample SAMEA3449324) | human gut metagenome | biome: human gut; feature: human-associated habitat; material: faeces | place: United Kingdom | collected 2010/2012 ...
GGCGGTTGGCCTTTTTGACAGAAGGGGTGCGGTCTGTAAGGTATTTTGTGCTATTATAACGTATAACGTCCGTTCCTGGGAAATCATTTTTTACAAAAAAGGGCTGCCCGCAAAGGCAGCCCTGAGAAGTGTGGGTTTAGTTTATCGCCGAATCAGCAGCACCGTCAGGTCGTTGACATTGGTGCCGGTGGGGCCGGTAAAGATCAGGCCGTCGGCCTTTGCCAGCGCGTGGTAGGCGTCGTTGTCCTTCAGAACACGGTCAATGTCCACACCGGCTTCCCGCAGTGTCCCGGCTGTTTCTCCGGTGACGATACCACCTGCCGCGTCAGTGGGGCCGTCGGTGCCGTCGGAGCCGAGGGAGAACAGGGCCGTGCCCGTAAGACCGTCCAGAAGCTTCGCCCCTGCCAGCGCGATTTCCTGATTTCGTCCGCCCTTGCCGGTTCCCGTCAGATGCACCACGGTCTCACCGCCCGCGATAAAGGCGAGGGACTGGGCCGAATCCTGATGGTATTGGGCGACGGCTCCCAGAAACGCGCCGGCCTCCCGGGCCTCACAGGCCAGTGATGCCGTCAGAACAACGGGGGTATAGCCCAGCGTCTGGCAGGTTTCGGACGCCGCGGCGCACAGCTGCCGGACGGAGCCGGTGATGCGGGTGGTCACATTGTCCAACTGCTTCGGGGTTTCCCTGTCTAGCAGCTCCAGAGCAGCTGCCGAAAGCTTCAGCCCGTACTTTTTTACAACGGCCCGGGCCTGTTCGGCGGTGGAACTGTCCGGATAGGCGGGGCCGGATGCGATCATGTCCAGCGGGTCTCCCAGAATGTCCGACAGAACCACAGAATACACCCGGGCGGGGGCTGCGTGCTGGGCAAATTTACCGCCCTTTACGGCGGACAGCCGTTTGCGCAGGGTGTTGATCTCCACAATGTCCGCGCCGCAGGCCAGCAGCTGCCGGGTGATGTCATCCATTTCCTCCGGCGGGATCAGGGGCTTTTCAAACAGCGCCGAGCCGCCGCCGGACAGCAGAAACAGGACTGTATCCGTTTCCTTCAATCCGGCCGTCATGGTCAGGGCCGCTTCCGTGGCGTTGTAGGAGTCCGCGTCGGGCACCGGATGCCCGGCTTCCCGGATCGTCAGATTGCCGATGGCGCCCATGGCGTGGCCGTGTTTGGTGATGACGATGCCGTCGTCGATCCTTTCCCCAAGGATCCGGTACGCGGCGGCGGCCATCTGCCACGCGGCCTTGCCCGCGGCCACAAGGATGAGTCTGCCCGAAGCGTCGGGCATCTCCGCCAGCGCCTTCTCCACGGCGGTATCCGGCAGCGCCGCGTGCAGTGCCGCATCCATTATTTTCCGGGCGTCCTCCCGGATTTTCTGTTCTTCCATATGCATGGTTCATGCTCCTTTAATGGGTCGTAATTCAAATTTTCAGCCCGAAGGGACAAAACCGGCGGCGCGGCCTCTAATGCCGCATGGCCGGAGCTTCTGATTTCCTCAGAAAAAGAAAAGTGCCGGGCCGCCGCAGCGGCGGCCCGGCTTGGGATGTATGATCAGATGAACAGAGAGATCACGAACAGCAGAATGATGATGGTGATACCCATGACCGCGGTCATACCGGTCTGGCACTTGTAGGCCTCTTCGGTCTTCATGTCGGAGAACTGAGACACGACCCAGAAGTAGGAGTCGTTGGCATGGGAGGCAACCATGGAGCCGGCGCCGATGGCCATAACGACCAGAACCTTTGCCAGCGGGGAGGTATAGCCCATGGCCTCCATCAGAGGCGCCATCATACCGGCGGTGGTGATCATCGCGACAGTGGAAGCGCCCATGGCCAGCTTCAGGATGCAGGCAATGATGAAGGGGATCAGAATGCCGATGCCGGTGCTGACAAGACCGCCGACGGAATCAGCGATGGGCAGGAGCTTCAGGATGGCGCCGAAGGAGCCGCCTGCACCGGTGATGGCGAGGATGGCAGCGCTGTCCGTAACGCCCTGAGTGACCCACTCCAGAGTATGGGACCTTTCCTGCGCGGGGATCAGCGTTATGGCAAGGAACACACCCAGCAGCAGAGCCACAACGGGATTGCCGATGAAGGTGATGAAGGTGTACAGGAAGCCGGTGCCGAAGGGGCTGCCGGGGAAGGCGGCCACAGAGGACAGGGCGATCAGCACGATGGGCAGCAGAATGGGGGAGAAGCTGTGCAGAGTGCCGGGCAGCTTGCCGTACTTTTCCTTCAGCTCATCCAGCGTATACTCGGAGTTGGCGGGGATGTCGATCTTGCTGGCTACCAGCTTGGCATACAGGACGGCAACCACAACGGCGGGAATGGAGATCACCAGACCGACAAGAATGGTCAGGCCCAGATCCGCGTTCAGCGTACCGGCCATGGCAATGGGGCCGGGGGTGGGAGGAACCAGACAGTGGGTGGCGTACAGACCGCCGGAAAGCGCGGTGCCCATAACGGCCAGAGAGACGTTGGACTGTGCAGCCAGAGCACGGCTGATGGGGGACAGGACCACGAAGCCGGAATCACAGAATACGGGAATACCGGTCACATAGCCCATGGCGCCCATGGCGACCACGCTATTTTTCTTGCCGACCAGTTTCAGGATGGCGTTTGCCATGGTCAGCGCGGCACCGGTCTTCTCCAGAATGGTGCCGATGATGGTACCGCAGAGAATCACGATGCCGATGCTCGTCATAATGTCGCCGAAGCCGCTCTTGACGCTGTTTACGACCTTGGCGGGGGTCAGCTCAGACTCCGGATACACGGTGCCCCAGATCAGACCGACCAGAAGCGCAATGACCGTCATGACGATGAAAGGATGGATCTTCCATTTTGAAATGGCGATGACCATCAGCCCGACTGACGCTATGATGAGTGCGAACAGGAAAAAGGTTTGCATGAATGTATCCTCCTTTTAGACATTTTTCCAATGCCCTTATTTTAAGGCCCGAGGGCCTTGTTTACCAAGATAGTATTCAAGGATCAGCCGCACAGTGAACTCCTGCTGGAATTCGCCGCTGTCGTCCACACCGAGGGTGCTCCAGAGCTTGTGCAGCCGGTAGAGCAGGGTGTTCTTGTGGACGTACAGCTGGGCAGCGGCCCGGGTGACGCTCTTTTCGCAGGCATAGTAGCATTGCGCCGTGTACAGCAGGGATTTCTGTTCCGCGGGGGAGAAATTCCGGCCCAGCCGGGCCAGCATTTCCTCCGCGAAATCCTGATTCTCCACCGCCGTGCAGCGAAGCATGTACCGCAGCCGGGTATCCGGATCGCTCAGAAGGTTGCGGCCGCTGTCCGTGAAGGAGTCCAGCAGAAGCACCTGCTGATAGGCCCGCTGGATTTCCCATGGAGCCTGAACCGGAAGACTCAGGTTCAGCCGAAGGGCGGTCTGGACGTCTTCCGCTTTGCGGCCCGGTCTGTCGGAAAGAAGCAGGATGAGACGCCCGTCGATGAGACTCCACAGATCTTCCGTCCCCGAAAGCACTCCGGCGCTTTCCCAGCGGTGAAATTCCGCCTCCGCTTGCTGCGCTGTGAGGTTTTTCCCATCATTGTCCGCCAGCAGAGCCACCCGGACGGGGTAGCGCAGGGTAAGGTTCCGGGACTTGATCAGGGTCTCTGCCTCCGCGATGCTCTTTGCGCTGCCCTCCAGAAGCTTGGAAAGCAGAATGCTTTTCAGCGCACCCTGCGCATACTGGGGACGTATCAGCGCTTCCAGCTGATAATATTTTTCGGTGTAGACCTCCACCAGATGGGCAAGATAACGGATCTCGGACGGTTCCCCGTAGATACCCACCACGCCGATGATATTTCCGCCTACCCGCAGCGGCATGTTGTAGCCCTCCCGGGCGCCGCTGTACTCTTGAATCTGATCCGGGCGGATGCTGACGGGCTTGCCGCTGACGGCGGCGTCCCGGGCACCCTTGTGGAAGGTGCCGATCCGCTCCGGCTGGGTGGAGGCGATGATGATACCATCCGGATTCATGATATTGATGATCCGCCCGTCCAGCAGCCCGGAGGTGGCGCTGACCAGATCTTCCGCCAATTCTTCCAGCAGCATAGGCCGTTACTCCAGGAAAATGCTGTCTCCGCAGGCCAGATGGCACACCCGGACGCCGGATACGTCTCTGGCCAATGCTTCGGCGGCGTCGCCGGAACAGTGACTCAGGCCCAGTGTCTCCATCCCCATCTCCCGCAGCACGTTCACGGTGTTCAGGATCCGATCTTTTCCGGCTTCCACCAGATGGGTGCCGCCGAACACGGCGGCCACGGGCTTATTCAGCACCGAAAAGACGTGCCGCACCATATTCAGAATGCCGGGGTGAGAGCAGCCGACAAAGAGGTACAGCTTTCCGCCCCGCTCCAGCACCAGACATTGTTCGTCTGGAAAATCATCCCGCCGGAAGCCGTCTTCCGTCAGACAGACGAACCGCTCCGGAATCGTCTCAAAGGGCGTCACCCGGGGGAAGCCCGAGACCAGATATACGCCGAAGTCCAGTTCCAAAACGCCGTCGGTCACATGGGTGGTGATCCCGTGATCTTGCAGAAAGTCCTCGCCGAACCCGGCGGAGAGATCCGTGTAGCGCAGGCCGTCGAAGGCGAACTTCTTCCGGAAGAAGCCGGGGCCTATATAAAGATGCCGGGAGCCAAGACCCGCCTCAATGAGATCCCGGTATCCGGCGGCGTGGTCGTAGTGACTGTGACTCAGAACCACGGCGTCCAGCTCCTTCAGGCTCAGCCCCAGTCTGTGGGCGTTGGCCATAGGAACCGCCGAGGCACCGCAGTCGAACAGCAGCCGCAGCTCCGGCATTTCCACAAGGTAAGAAAGTCCGTGCTCCGCAGTCAGCGCTTTGTGCTCCGAAGCGTGGTCATCCATCAGTGCTGTGACCCGTACCATATCAGCCCTCCATTCGGTCATAATTCATACATATTTATTGATGGTCTTGCATAAATTTGATTGCTGTTTTCTTGATTTATTGTCATTATACACCATATTGCCGAAAAAAGAAATAGGGATTATTTGTGACTTGTCCTGAAATCCGCGTCAGGAATCGACACCTTATTGTGCTGGGTCTGCATTTTCACCGGTCGCCGTTGCTTTTTCCTGCCGGGGCTGTTATAATACCATCACTGTGCATCTGTAACAGAAAACAGCTTGGATCACAGAGACTTGGACAGCAATTTGACGGTGGAGCGCCGGAGAAAACAGGAGGAATGGATATGTATCGAGGATTTCGTCGAAGCCGGATCGTCATGGGCGTGACGCTGGCTCTTACCGTGGCTCTGACGGTTTTTGTGTGGATGCGAAACCGGGGGCGGGCGGTGTACATTCCTGTTCTTGCCTCCGTACTGCTGCTGGGCATCGGCTGCACGGCCGCACGGCTGCTGGGGAACATCACCGCTTCCGTCGCCTGTACCGGAATGCTGGGCATTCTGCACATGGATTTGGACCCGGAGGCGTTTCTGGAGCAGTTCCTGCCCGTGGCCCGGCGGATTCCCGGGGAGAGCCGGGATGGTATGGTCTGCCGGTTTTATCTTTCCGACAGCTATTTCGCGGCGGGCCGCTATGCTGAGGCAAAGTCTGTGCTGGGGGAGCTTCCCGCCCGCTTCTATACGGATGCCCCCGTGGCGGGGGTGTGGTATGCCGACCTTGCTCGGGCGGAGCTGGCGCTGGGAGAGAATGCTGACGAGGCGATGGAGGGACTGCGGGGAATTATCGCCCTCAGCGGCGGAAAAGCGGCGCTTCGGAAAAATCTTCAGGAGAGCTTGTCCCTTTTGGAAGCCCGCCGGGACGCCGCCGCCGGACAGCCCGTTGACCGGGAGCAGCTGGAGGAACAGCTGAACCGGGCGGGCTACAAGCTCCGGAGTCTGGAACTTCTGCAGGTCCTCGCCATGGATGCCCGGAACCGGGGCGACAAGGCAAAGTGCGGGGCATGGCTCGCCCGGATGCGGCAGGAAAGCGGCAAAACCGCCTTCCGGAAATGGGCGGCGGAGTGGAACGCTTAAGAACTGACATTCCGGGAAGTTCCTTCGGAAATGATAAAAATACTCTCTGACAGTGTGAACAGCACCGGTAAAGCCGGACAATAGAAAAAACACCCCCTTATGTAGTGATAAACCTACATAAGGGGGTGTTTGGTTCACGGCAAAGCCCCGATTTCTTCGCCGGTAGGCCAACTTATGAAATGGGAATGTAGTCAAAGGTGTGGACTCGTTTCCCGTCGGCGCCAATCTCAGAACCCTTGTCGTAGGCCAGAGAATCCAGCGCAGAGACATCCAGAATTCCGTCGAAGGTTTCGTATGTAACTTCGCAGATGCGTTCTGCTTCCCATCTTGCATAGTTCTCCTGAGTGGGAACAACCCGAACCGCACTGCCGTCTTTCATGCAGATTTGATAAAGGCCGGGGGAAAGCATCTCCAGCTGCTTCCAACCGTCCCAGTCGTGATCCGACTGATAGACCGCACGGATGGTTTTCTGACCGACTTCCGCTTCCAATAGGGTCAGGCCGCTGTCGCCGATCTCCATGTTGGGGGTGAGGGTGACGGAGTTTTTCGTGCTGTCCGCGCCGGTCAGCGTCCAGTGCAGATCCCAGCTGCCGGATACCAGCGGCTCCTCCATGATGCCGCCCTTTTCGGCTCCGGTGCCAATGCCGTTAAAGTGAATGGAAAATTCCTTGCCCAAATAGCTTTCGCCGTTATCCTGGAATCGGATATTCATCTGATACTCCAGACTTCCGTCATCGGCCACCCATTGGTAAATGGCGGACTGATATTTGTCGTTCCCGAATTCGACGGGCTGGCCGTTGGAGGCGTAGACCCATTCCCCGGCTTCATTGCGGGTGGTGCCGTCATAGAACCAGCCGGTCATGGAACTGTAGAATTCCGTGGAGCCGTCGATTGTCACATCGTCACGGTCCCAGAAAAGTTCGGGATTCCGACCCTCCGGCAGGGTAAAGCCCTCGACCCGGAAGAACAGATCGGCGCCGTAACTATCCACAATGGACTGCACCGCCGTAATGGTGATGCCCTGATCGGTGGCGCTGAGCACCTCGCCGGGGGCTACCTCCTTCTGCTTGTCCTCCAGCATCACGGACAGGCCGCTTTTCTCTGCCTGCTCCTTGACCTGCTGGGGCGGATTGTAGGCCGTCTGAGCGCTTCTCGACCAGCGGGTGAACACCGCCGCACCGGTAAGCGCGCCCACCACCAGCGTGGCCGCCAGAGCCAGCAGCAGGAGCTTCTTCCCGCTCCGGCGCTGACGCGGGGCTTCGGCGGACATGAGAAGCGCCACCATGCGCTCTTTATCGTCTCCGGAAAAGTGAATGGCGTCCATGGAACGCCGCAGTTCCGATTTTACATTGTGGGTCATACGACTTGGCTCCTTTCCTCTGTCAGCAGTGTGCGCAGCTTCCGCCGCCCGCGGGACAGGTACTGGGTGATGTTGGCTTCCGATTTGCCCATCACCTGGGCGATCTCCTTTGCGGAGTATTCTTCATAATAAAACAGGTACAGGGATATCCGGTACTGCTCCGGCAGCCGCTTCAGCGCGTCTAAAACTTCCGTGTCCGGCACCGGCGGCGCGGCTACCGCCGCGGCCTCATCCAGCGCCACGGTGCGCCGGAAATGGGCGCTTTTCAGGTAGTCCTTGCAGGCGTTGATGGTGGTTCGGATGATCCATGCTTTTTCGTGGTCAATGCTGTCAAATGTACAATCGTTGGTGAGATATTTCAGAAAGACAGTCTGGCAGATATCCTCTGCGTCGCAGGTCTGTTTTAAGTAGCTGTAGCTGATACGCAGAATCGTGTCCGCATAAAGGTCTACCAGTCGTCTGGCGTGAAATTCATCCATCAATGTCACCGTCCTTATGTGTGCTTTCGCTTATTGAGGCCTCTGACCATAATACGAATTGGCGGCGGGAATCCTGACAGCATTATATCACAAAAATGCGGAATGCCCAATAATTTGGCATTCCGCATTTCCCACTATTGATGCTGATACTTCCGTTTCGTGGCCATCCCGCCGCGGATGTGGCGCTCCCGTTTGTTTTCGTCCAGAATTTCCCGAACCTGGAGGTATAGTGCATAGTTGTACTGCTTCAGCCGCTGGGTCAGGTCTTTATGTACCGTGGATTTGGAAATGCCGAGGTGCCGGGCTGCGGCCCGGACGGTGGCACCGGTTTCGATCACGTACACAGCCGCTTCACAGGCTCGCTTCTCAATGGTGTCTGTCATATGCTACCCCTCCGATGCTGTGTGCTACGCATCATCCATATGCGCCCAAAAGAATAAATATGCCGCTCCGGCAAAGCTTTCGCCGGACATTTACTGGACATTTATAAATTTTTGCGGTATACTAAGCAAAAAGGGGGTATTGAAAATGCAGATAGACAAAAAGCTGCTGCGCAGGCTGTTTCTTCTGGCGGCGGGGTGTCTCGTTTTTGCGTGGATTCTGCTGGATACGGAGCAGGCGAGCAGCGCGGCGAAGTCGCTGTGGAATCTGATATCGCCGTTTGTGGCGGGCGCGGTCATCGCCTTCGTGTTCAACGTGCCCATGCGCGCCATTGAGCGGCAGCTGGACGGCATTCATAAAGAGGGGCTGCGCCGGGTGCTTTCCATTGTGCTGACCATTGCGGCCTTGGCGCTGGTCATCATGTTCGTGGTAGAGATGCTGGCACCCCAGATTCAGGTGACGGTGGCCGCCCTGACGGAGCGGATTCCGACATTCATCGAGCAGACGTCGGCAAAGCTGATGCAGCTGATGGACGACAATCCGGACATGAAGGCCTGGATCATGGACATTGCCAATCTGGAAAGTCTGGAATGGACGAAAATATTGAAGGATTCCATGGGCTTTCTGGGCAACCAGATGTCCACGGTGATGGGCAGCGCGGTGAATGTGATCGGCAGCGTGACCAGCGGTATCGTGAATCTGGTGGTCAGCATCGCCTTTGCCATTTACTGTCTGGCGCGGAAAGAAATTCTGGCGCGGCAGGGGCGGCGGATTCTCTATTCCCTGATTCCGGAGAAAACCGGCGATGAGATCATCCGGATTCTGCGGCTGACCAACAGCACCTTCTCCAACTTCATTTCCGGGCAGTGTCTGGAAGCCTGCATTCTGGGCGGCCTGTTCGCCGTGACCATGGCGATTTTCCGGATGCCCTACATTCCGCTGGTCAGCGTCATCATCGCGGTGACGGCGCTGGTGCCGGTGGTGGGCGCGTTTGTGGGCTGCGTGCTGGGCGCGTTCTTTATTCTGGTGGATAACCCCTTGCAGGCGCTGACCTTCGTGGCGATGTTCCTGATTTTGCAGCAGCTGGAAAACAACCTGATCTACCCCAGAGTAGTGGGCACCTCCATCGGCCTGCCCGGTATGTGGGTGCTGGTGGCGGTCACCATCGGCGGCGAGCTGATGGGCGTGTTCGGTATGCTGCTGATGATCCCGCTGGCGTCGGTGCTGTACACCCTGGCGCGGGAGTTTACGGACAAGCGCCTTGCCCAGCGGAACATCCCGGAGGAAAAGTTACAGGATCATCCGCCGGAGCTGCAATCCCGGTTCAAGCAGAACAGGGAGCGGAAAAAACGCCGCCGTTTGCAAAAAATGAAGGAGCAGTTTCTGAAAAACCAGAAGGAAAAGGAAGACAAGGATTCCCAATAAACGTATTCGGGAGGGGCGAAAGCCCCTCCCGAATACTATTTTACTTATTTGATAACCCGGACTTTCAGAACGCCGTCGATCTGCTTTAGATGCTCTACAACATCCGCAGAGGGGTGGCGATCAAGATCGAGCATGGTGTAGGCGTATTCACCCCGGCTCTTGTTCATCAGACCGTCAATGTTGATGTTTTCGCCTGCAATGGCGGCGGTGAACCGACCCAGAGAGTTGGGAATGTTCCGGTGCAGCAGGGTGATGCGACCCTCGGCGCGGCAGATGCCCATGTCGCAGTTGGGATAGTTGACGGAATTTTTGATGTTGCCGTTTTCTAAGTAGTCCATCAGCTCCTGCACGGCCATTTTGGCGCAGTTGTCCTCGGATTCCTCCGTGGAAGCGCCCAGATGGGGGATGGCAATGCAGCCGGGCATATTGGCGGTCTTCCCGTTGGGGAAGTCGGTGACGTACCGGGCGACCTTGCCGGAAGCCAGGGCAGCCGCCATGGCGTCGTCGTCCACCAGAAGGTCACGGGCGAAGTTCAGGATGATGACGCCGTCCTTCATCTTGGCGATGGCCTCGGCGTTTATCATGCCCCGGGTGTCGTCCAGCAGGGGAGTGTGGAGGGAAATGATGTCGCACTTGGAGTAGATTTCATCCCGGTCGTTGACCCGGACAATGTGGCTGTCCAAGTGCCACGCCGCCTCAATGGAGATGAAGGGGTCGCAGCCGTAGACGGTCATGCCTAAGTTCCTTGCGGCGTTGGCCAGAGGGCCGCCCACCGCGCCAAGGCCAATGACACCCAGATTCTTGTGGCGGATCTCATGACCGGCGAATTTGGACTTGCCTTTTTCCACCAGTTTGGCGATATCGGGATCGTCTTTGATGGTCTGCACCCAGTTGATGCCGCCCACCACGTCCCGGCTGCTCAGAAGCATACCGCACAGCGCCAGCTCCATCACGGAATTGGCGTTGGCGCCGGGAGTGTTGAACACCACGACGCCCGCTTCGGCGCAGTCGGACAGGGGAATGTTGTTGACGCCGGCACCGGCGCGGGCGACGGCCAGAAGGCTTTCCGGCAGAGCCACATTGTGCATGTCGGCAGAGCGCACCAGAACGCCGTCGGCCTGATTCCGGTCGTCCGTGATGGCGTAATTGTCCGTCAGAAGGGCGGTGCCCTTGGGGGAAATCTTATTTAAGCAGTGAATGTGATACATATTCTTCCTCTTTTCAGCGATTTTCCTTCTCAAAGCGTTCCATGAACTGCACCAGCTTGACGACGCCTTCCATGGGCATGGCGTTGTAGATGCTGGCGCGCATACCGCCGACGGTGCGGTGCCCCTTCAGGCTGACGAAGCCCGCGGCTTCCGCTGCCTTGACAAATTTTGCGTCCAGCTCCGCATTCCCGGTGACAAAGGGGACGTTCATGAGGGAACGGTCTTTTTTCACCACGGTGCCGTGAAAGAGCTGGCTGGCGTCCAGAAAATCGTAAAGGACTTTGGCCTTTGCCACGTTGCGCTCCCGGATGGCTTCCAGACCGCCTATGGACAGCAGCCACTGGAACACCTTGCCGCAGATGTAAATGCCGTAAGCGGGGGGCGTGTTGTACATGGAGCCGTTGTCCGCATGGGTCTTGTAGCGGAGCATGGTAGGGGTTCCGGGCAGCACGTCCTCGGTAATCAGGTCTTCCCGGATGACGGCAATGACCACACCGGCGGGGCCGATGTTCTTCTGCACGCCGCCGTAGAGCATTCCGTATTTGGTCACGTCCACCGGCTCGGACAGGAAGCAGGAGGAAACGTCGGAGACCAGCGGCTTGCCCTTGGTGTTGGGCAGCTGCCAGAACTTGGTGCCGTAAATGGTGTTGTTTTCACAGATGTAGACATAGTCCGCGTTCTCGTCGATGGGCAGGTCGGAGCAGTCGGGGATATAGGAAAAGGTCTTGTCGGCGGAGGAGGCCACCGCGTTGGCGGTGCCGTACATTTTGGCTTCCTGCCATGCCTTTTTCGCCCACTGGCCGGTGATGATGTAATCGGCGACTTTGGTTTTCATCAGGTTCATCGGCACCATGGCGAACTGCTGGCTGGCGCCGCCCTGCATGAACAGGACTTTGTAATTGTCGGGGATTCCCATGAGGGTGCGCAGATCAGCCTCCGCCTGATCGATGATGGCCTGATAGGTCTTGGAGCGGTGGCTCATTTCCATGACGGACATGCCGGTTCCCCGGTAATCCAGCATTTCAGCGGCGGCTTCCTGCAAAACGCTTTCCGGCAGGACCGCGGGGCCTGCGGAAAAATTATAGACTCTGGACATTGTTTCTTCCTCCCTTAATTACCGGCTTACTTGTTCAGCAGCCGCTCGATGAGCCTGTAGCCGTTCGGCTCATAATTGCCGGTGGCTTCCGCTTCGGCTTCGGTGTATTTCCGGATGGACTTGCGCTGGCGGGTGCTGTCGTACAGCACGTAGGGTACCGGGTCGCCGGTGTGGGTGCGCAGACGGATTGGGGTGGGATGGTCGGGGAGCACCAGCATCCGGAAATCCTCCCCCGCGTCCTCCATGGCCTTCTTCATCGGGGCAATGAGTCGGCGGTCGAGATACTCGATGGACTGGACTTTCTCTTTCAGCAGTCCCTGATGACCCATTTCGTCCGGGGCTTCCACGTGGACGTAGACGAAATCGCAGCCGTCCTTGGTCAGAGCATCGATGGCGGCCTGCGCCTTGCCCTCAAAATTCGTGTCGATGGAGCCGGTAGCACCCGGAACCTGATAAACCTTCATCCCTGCGCCCACGGCAATGCCCTTGAGCAGGTCTACGGCGGACACCATAGCGCCCTTCAGACCGGTTTTCTCAGTAAAGTTTTGCAGGGAGGGCTTTGTTCCCGCGCCCCAGAACCAGAGGGAATTGGCCTTGTTTTTGCCTTTGGCCGCCCGCTCCAGATTCAGGGGGTGAGTGTTCAGAATGTCAAAGCTCTTTTCCATCATGGCCCGCAGCTTGGTTTCCTGAGGAAGATAGGGGCCGATGACCTGGGTCAGATGGTCGTGAGGCGGCTCCAGCTGGGGCATGGTGCCATTTTTCCAGATGGTGATGTGGCGGTAGCTGGTGCCGGTATAATACTGAAACTCGTCGCTGTTGAAATTCTCCCGGATGGCGTCCATCAAAATGTCCGCGTCGGCGGTGGAAATTTCGCCGGAGCTGTGGTCAAGAATGGTCTTTTCGGCGTAGGGCTCTTCCTCGGTCAGGGTTACGATGTTGCAGCGCAGAACGATGTCCGTCGGCTCCATGGCGACGCCGACACTCAGTGCTTCCAGGGGAGATCGTCCGGAGTAACAGACGGCGGGGTCGTAGCCCAGAACGGACAGGTTGGCCACGTCGCTGCCGGGAGCCATCCCGGCGGGGACGTTCTGTACCATTCCCATTTCGCCTTTTGACGCCAGTTCGTCCATCACAGGCGTTTCCGCGCAGGCAAGGGGCGATTTTCCGCCGAGGGCATCAATGGGTTCGTCGGCCATGCCGTCCCCCAGAATCACGATGTATTTCATAACCTCTCTCCTTTTATACAGCATCCATGTTGTGGAGACAAATGTATATTATTTCTATGATACCATTGATCCCTTAAGAATACAATATGAAATAATGCCAGAAAATGTGAGGAAATTTTGAAGATTGGTGGACAAATTGTCACAGCGTGCAAATCGGGGGAAGTCGTTTTTTATTGAGGATGAACAAATATATGTGATAAAATATGCAAAATCCGAGCCTGAAACAGGCTCGGATGTGGGGAAAAGGGTCAGTTCAGATTCAGTTTTTTGTCCACAAGGAAGTACATCAGGAAATACCCGGCGACCGCAATGATGAGATTGACGAGCGCCAGAAGACCCAGCAGACTGTCGGGACTTTCCGCAAGCTTTACCATGCTGACTCCGGTAAAGGTAAGATCGACGACGTGCAGGATGTAATAGAAGGCGACGGCGGCGAGAATCTTGTGCTTTTTGGCAACGAGGGAGCCGATGGTCACGGCAAGCATAATGAGAATCAGCTCATTGGAAAAAGCGACGATTGCGTTCACAAGGAGAAGCCCGAAGGCCTGAAGCACATCCGCCTGGGTGAACCGCGCCCAGAGTTCCGGCAGCTCCTGCCACAGAACGTGGATACCCTCCCGAAAAACTTCAAAATCCGGCACAACGCACAGCCCCATCAGAATCAGGCCAATGACACTGACGGCGGCCACGGCAATCAGGTTGACGGCGCTGGTGAGGAAGCTGGAAAGCAGCACCTGATGGGTGGTGACGGGGAGGGTGAAGGTCAGATAGCCTTCATCGGTGAAGCGGCTGCGGTAAAAGCGGACGATCTGCACGATCAGCGCCGCCGCGCCGCAGACGACAAAGAACAGGACGGCCGCAGTGATGACCAGCACACACAGTATTTCCAGCCACTCCTTCGGAGCGCTGGCACCCACCAGATACCGGATGGCGACGCCGCCCAGCAGCCCGGCGCCCACCAGACTCAGGCACAGAATGCCCAGCACGTTCCAAGTGGAACGGAATTCCATTTTCAGCAATTTGGCAAACATTTGAATACCTCCCGGAACAGTTCATCCAGCGACTTGCCGGTCTCCTCCCGCACGGCGTCCACGTTTCCGCCCTGCAAAATGCGGCCCTGGGACAGGAACAGATACTCGTCCAGTACCCGCTCCACGTCGGCAATCAGGTGGGTGGAGATCAGCACCGTGGCGCTGGGGTCGTAGTTTGTAATGATGGTATTGAGAATGTAATCCCGGGCGGCGGGATCGACGCCGCCGATGGGTTCATCCAGCAGGTACAGCTTTGCCCGGCGGGACATCACCAGAACCAGCTGAACCTTTTCCTGATTGCCCTTGGACAACGCCTTGAATTTGGCGCTCAGGGAGATGTTCAGCGCGGAGAGCATTTCCTCTGCCCGCGCCCGGTCAAAGTCCACGTAAAAATCCTGAAAGAAATCCAGCTGCTGCTCCACCCGAACCTGACGGCTGAAATAGGGGCGGTCAGGGAGATAGGAGACCACGGCCTTGGTGGCCGTCCCGATTTTATTGCCGCAAATGGTGATCTCGCCCGCCGTGGGGGTCAGCAGACCTGCGGCCAGCTTGATAAAGGTGGTCTTTCCGCTGCCGTTGGGGCCAAGAAGACCAACGATCTTTCCCTGAGGCAGGGTCAGATCCAGATTGTCCAGAGCCAGCGTGCTGTGATAGCGCATGGTAAGGCCGCTGGCGGTCAGAACAGTTTGTTCCATGTTATTCCTCCTTCTTCGTTTCCAGACCCAGCAAAAGCTGAGCCGCTTGTGTTGGCGTTACGCCGAACGTCATAAATTTCTCGGCACATTCCCGGGCGAGTTCCTCCAGCGTCTGCTCCCGCATGGCGACGAGAACGGCTTCGTCCTGCGTGACGCTGCGGCCGCTGGTGCCGCCGCTGACGAGAAGACCTTCCCGCTCCAGCTCCGTCAGGGCGCGCTGCATGGTGTTGGGGTTTACCTGCGCCTGAGCGGCCAGATCCCGGACGGAGGGGACTTTTCCCCCCGGGGGCAGCTCGCCTTTCAGGATCGCACCGCGGATCGCTGCCATGATCTGCTGATATACCGGACGGTCACCGGCAAATTTCCAGTTCATAGACACCTCCTGATTTGTACTACTGTATTAGTGCATTAATACAATAACACAGCGCCGGGGAATTGTCAAGCCTATTTTTCCAGAAAAATGAAAAATGGCTCCCCGGCCAATGGGCGGGGAGCATCAGACAGCTCTCCGAGAGGGAGAGCCAAGGGGGGGTGCGCATTTTGGATTGAAAAATGGAGCGTATCTGTGCCGATACGCCCCATTCATTGTTTTACGAACGCCTATCAAAAGCCGGGAAGCCGATGCTGCATTATTCTGCTGTTTTCAGATACCTTCGGAACACGATCAAGAAAGCGGCCAGCTGGACAATGAAGGTGATGACCCATGAGACAAGATAGGAAAGATACAGGCACTGCGGCGTGTGGTATTGGGGAATCTGGAAAATGGTGTAGATCCAGACGATGCGCAAGCCGCACACGCCGAGAATGGAGATCATCATGGGAACGAAGGACGCGCCGATGCCCCGAAGCGCGCCGGTGGTCACGTCCATCATGCCGAATGTGAAATAGGGCAGGCAGATGAAGGCCAGACGGGTCATGCCATAGGAGATGGCTTCCGGGGAGTCGGTGATGTAAATGGAGAGCAGCGAGGGGCCGAACACGTAGACCAGCGACCCAAGCACCAGTCCCACCACCGTAACGCACCCCAGACAGATCCACAGGGTCTGCCGCACCCGGTGGTACTGCTTCGCGCCGGCGTTCTGCCCGACAAAATTGACGGCGGACTGGTGGAACGCATTGAGACAGACATAGACGAAGCCCTCAAGGTTGCTTGCCGCCGCGTTGCCGGACATGAAAACATCACCGAAGGAGTTTACCGACGACTGGATCAGCACGTTGGAAATGGCGAACAGGGCGCTCTGGATGCCCGCAGGCAGTCCGATGCGGAGAATTTTCGCCAGCTGGGGCTTGTAAAAGCGCAGCTTGTTAAGGTATAGCTTGCAGGCGTCGGTTCTGCGCATCAGAGCGATGACCACCAGCACGGCGGAAACCGCCTGAGAAATGATGGTCGCCAGCGCCACACCGGCCACATTCATCTGGAACTGGATGACGAAAACCAGATTCAAAATCACGTTCAGGACGCCCGCGAACAGCAGGAAGACCAACGGGCTTTTGGTATCACCGGCGGCGCGGAGAATGGAGGCACAGAAATTGTACACCATGTTAAAGGTGACGCCGCAGAAGATGATCCGCATGTAAACGGTGGAGAGGGGCAGTACGGTATCAGGTGTCCCCATCATGATAAGAAACGTCTCGGAGTAGGTAAGGCCGGCGACCGTCAGGATCGCGCCGCTTAAGATGGCGGTGGGCAGCGCGGTATGCACAGTGCGGTGAACGACCTCATTTTCCCGGCCGCCAAGGCCGTGGGCGACGGCCACGCCCGCGCCTACGGACAGGCCGATGAAGAAATTGACCAGCAGACCGGTAATGGAACCGGTAGCGCCCACCGCGGCGACGGACACGCTGCCGCAGAACTGCCCCACCACCACGAGGTCCGCCGCGTTGAAAAGCAGCTGTAAAACGCTGGTCAGAATAATGGGAATGGTAAACCGGGTGATATTCGGAAACAGAGGCCCTTCCAGCATGTTTCTGTTCGTCTGGTTCAAATGAGCACCTTCTTTCTATCAGCAGAGATATTATAACGGCTTTTTGGAAAAGTGCAAGACGAGAAATTGAAATCTGCCGAAAATCGACGGTTATTGGTGCTCACAGGATTCCTGATTGAAGGCGAGGGGATCGAAGGTGATGATGGTGTGGTAGGTCTTGCCCTCCCGGGCGCGAAGCGCTTCCTCAAGCTTATCCTGAATTTCCGACTTCGTAAATTTCGTGTCCTGAGGCACGGCAATGTCAAAAATGAGGTTGGTATGTCCGCCGCCGGGCACCATGCGGAAATCGTGGGTTTTCAGCCGGGAATCCATTTCTCCCAGCAGTTCGTCCACGAGAATGTGAAGCCGGGTCAGCTCCGGGTCGTCCGTTACCACGGGGTCGTAGTGGATGACCAGATGGATGTTGTGGCTTTTCAGACACTCCCGCTCCATGTCGTCGATCAGCTCGTGGCACTGCATGGGGTCTTCCTTGCAGTCCATTTCCACATGGATGGTGGCAAAGCGCTGGCCGGGGCCGTAGTCGTGAACCATCAGGTCGTGATATCCCAGAACCTTGGGCTGGGCGCTGATATAGTCCACGATACGCGATTGAAGTTCGGGGGAGGCAGCTTCGCCAAGCAGGGGACTGATGGTCTCCTTCGCCAGCTTGGCACCGCTGTAGAGAATGAACAGCGACACGGCCAGACCCACGAAGCCGTCAATGGACAGCCCGGAAACGGCCTCGATGACGGCGGCCAGCAGGACGGCGGCGGTGGTGATGATGTCGTTGCGGCTGTCCTCGGAGGTTGCGAGCAAAGTGGTGGAGTTGATTTTCCTGCCCAGCGTCCGGTTGAACAGGCACAGCCACAGCTTGACGGCAATGGACAGCACCAGCACCGCCGCCAGCGGGGCGGAAAACACCACCGGCACCGGGGAGAGGATTTTCCCCACGGAGGTCTTTGCCAGCTCGAAGCCGATAATGACGATCATGGCGGAGACCACCAGACCGGACAGGTATTCAAACCGGGCGTGGCCGTAGGGGTGTTCCGCGTCGGCGGGCTGCTCCGCCAGCTTGAAGCCAACCAGCGTCACAATGGAGCTGGCCGCATCGGACAGGTTGTTCATGGCGTCAGCAGTGATGGAAACGGAGCCGGACAGGGTGCCGATAATGACTTTCCCGAGGAAAAGGAAGAAATTGCAGAGAATGCCCACGATCCCGGACAGAGTCCCCACGGCGGCGCGCACTTTGGGGTCGCTGGTCTGGTCGGCGTTTTTAACAAAGAGACGCAGCAAAAAATGTGCCATAACCCGGCCTCCTATAGAAAGTCCGTATATTTTACCATAGATTTCAGAAAAAAGAAAGGGCATTTTTTCTTTGAATCCAGCGAAAAACCTCCCGGATACCGTATTCCGGTATCCGGGAGAGGGAACGCAGACGATGTTACTTCACAAGCACCATATCCCGATTGATGGACGCCAGATTCTCCGCGCCGCACATGGCCATGGTGTCGCTCAGCTCCGCGCCGATCTTCTCAATGTAAAGCTTCACGCCTTCCTCGGCACCGCCGTAGACCATGGGAACGAAGGGGCGACAGATGAGCACCGCGTCGGCGCCCAACGCCAGCGCCTTGAAGACGTCAACGCCGCTGCGGATGCCGCCGTCCACGAAGATTTTCACACCGCTGCCCTTCATGGCGTCCACGATGTCCGCCAGAACTTCGGCAGTAGCGGCGCATTGGTCGAGGACGCGGCCGCCATGGTTGCTGACCACGATGGCAGAAGCCCCGGCCTCTTTGGCTTTCAGCGCGCCTGCCACGGTCATGATGCCCTTGACGATGAAGGGCTTTCCGACCATTCCGGCGATCTCGGCCAGCTGCTCCACGGTCTTGCTGCCCGCCGGGGGATTCATGTTTTTCAGGAAGGGCAGACCCGCCGCGTCAATGTCCATAGCCACGGCGAAGCAGCCAGATTCCCGGCAATAGCCCAGCTTTTCCTGAATGGTCTCCAGGTTCCAGGGCTTCACCGTGGGGATGGCGGTGCCGCCGGAGGCGGCGATGGCCTTGCAGGCGACCTTCATGACCTCGCCGTTCAGCCCGTCGCCGGTGAAGGCGGCAATGCCATTGTCGGCACAGGCTTTTACGAGAATGTTGTTGTAAGCCATGTCGTCATATTTGTCGCTGTAGTGGACGGTGACGGCGCCCACGGGGCCTGCAAAGAAGGGGTAGAGGAAGGTTTTGCCGAACAGATACAGAGAGGTATCCGGTGTCACACAGGGGTGAATGGTGTCCATATTGACGCGGACGGCCTGCCACTTTTCAAAGTTGCGGATGGCGGTGTCGCCAACGCCCTTGGCGCCGGGGCCGGGAATGTGGTTGCCGCAGGCTTTGCCGTTGCAGACGGGGCAGGCCTTGCAGTTTTTGCTGAGAACCGCCCGTGCGTTTTCAAGAACTTCCTGATAAGTCATGATGGTTTCCTCCCTGTTTTAGATTTTGAGATCAGTGAAAGGGGTCGAGATCAATATGCTCATCGATGCGGCACAGGAACTGCGCCAGCAGCTCGATGCAGTTTTCAATGTCGTCCATGTGGCACACCTCGCAGGGGCAGTGCATGTACCGCAGGGGCAGGGACAGCAGCGCCGTGACCACGCCGGTGCCGGTGACGTGGAGGTTGTCCGCGTCGGTGTAGGTTCTGCCCATGTAGGACTCGATCTGGTAGGGGATGTTATGCTCCTTCGCCACGGCTTTCATTAGGTCGTTGACCTTCCGGCTGCCGATGGAGCTGTTGCAGAGCACGCCGCCGCAGCCCAGCTTCACCTCGCCGGACTGCTTGGCATCCACGCCGGGATAATCGGAGGCAAAAGTGACGTCGGTGACGATGGCAACGTCGGGACGGATGGCAGAGCCGACCCAGTAGGAACCCCGGCCGGTGGTTTCTTCGCCCACGGTGGTGGCGGCGTAAACGCCTACAGAGCAGCCCATGGCCTTTGCCCGTTTCAGGGCTTCCAGAATGATGTAGGCGCAGCCCCGGTCGTCGATGCCCCGGGCGGAGAGAAAGCCGTTGATCATTTCCTGATGGTAGGTGTTCATGTGGACGGGGTCGCCCTCCTGCACGTACTTCCGGGCGTCGGCGGCGTCCTTCGCGCCGATGTCGATGTACAGCTCGTCCGCTTTCAGGTCGGCCTTGTCCATGTCCTTGCTACGGACGACTGCGCCGTAGACGGTCTGGGCATAGCCGTGGACGGCCACCTGATGGCCGGGATAAACGCCGGGGAAAATGCCGCCGGACTTGGAAACCCGGAGCAGGCCGTCGGGCTGAATGTGGGTGACGATCAGACCGATCTCGTCAATGTGAGCGGCCAGCATCACCTTGAAGGGCGCGTCGGGGTTCAGCACGCAGACGACGTTGCCGGTATAATCTGTGATGATCTTGTCACAGTGGGGGGTCATCTCGGCGATGACCTTCTTTTGCAGCGGGATTTCATGGCCGGAAACGGACATGCTGTCAAGCAGGGTGTAAAGGAATTCTTTGCTCATCTGTCTTTCTCCTTTTTTCTTTTACTATAGCACAAAAAATGCAATTTGCAAGGCAAAAGCACGGCTTTCGAGCCGTGCTTTTGGAATTAACCGTCGCTGAGAACGAAGTGGCAGAACCGCAAAACCTCGTACCAGTCGTCGGAGTCGAAGCAGACGAATTTGTCATCTTTCAGGGTCGCGCCGGGGTAGAAGCTCTTGGAGTAGGCCACATGGTGCTTGACGAAATCGATCTCCATGTGGAAATGCTCCGGCATGGGGACGACGCACTGCGCCGCCTTGGCAACCGCTTCCTTTGCCGCCGCTTCGATGCGTTCCACCGCCTCGTCGGGGTGCAGGGAGGTGACACTGCCGCCCCGGCCCTCGTTCACGGGAACGGTGGTGATGGCGGGAATCAGCGTTTTGGCAAAGTCGCACAGCGCCTTGTCGCCGGTGAGCAGCGCCACGGGGACGCCGTAATATCCGGCGGTGTAGGAATTGATGAGAAATTCACTGCACAGCGTGCCGTTGAGGAAAACGTGGTTGTTCCGGCCGTTCATGGTGTGGCTCAGAGGATTGCCGGGGCAGCCTGCCCAGGCGTGGTAGCCGGTGAAGAACACGGCGTCAAATTTCTCCTGATTCAGGCCGCTCATCATGCTCAGGGGGTCGCCCGACCAGCTGCGGTTCATGCGGATGCCCCGGGGAAGTCCGGCAGGGTCGATGTTCCGGGCGGAGTCGTGGGCGTCCTTCACCAGAACCTCCGCCGCACCGGCGGAAAGCGCGCCCTGACAGGCGGCGGCGACCTCACGGGTCATCTGCTTTTGGGCGGGGCTGTAGTCAAAGGGGGTGGTGCGCTCCGTCTCCGGCCACGAGACGATGCCGCAGGTGCCTTCCATATCGGCGCTTAAAAATACTTTCATTTATTTTATCTCGCTTTCCTTATTAAATCAAAAGTAGGAGCCAACCTGAGTGATGGCGGCTTTCAGATCTGCCCGGTAGTCGGGGTCATCGGGGTTCAGGGAATTGAAGGCGAAGCCGTTGTCCCCGCTGCGGCCGGTGCTGTGGCAGTAGCGTCCTTCTCCGATGTACATGGCCACATGGCCGGGGAAGAACAGCAGATCACCGGGTTTTACATGTTCCAGGGAAATTTCGTGGATGGGGAAGTCCTCCATGATATGGGCGTCCCGGTAAATAAGAATGCCGCAGAGCATATAGGCCGTGGACACCAGACCGGAGCAGTCAATGCCCATGGGGGACTTGCCGCCCCAGCGGTAATGGGTGCCCTGATAGAGCATGGCGGCGTCCACCAGTGCCTGACGAAGGGTTTCCTCGTCCTGAGATAGGGGCGCGGTATAGTACTCTCCGAGGATGCTTTCCGGGACGAAGCCCGTTCGGCCATCCGCCAGACGTACCTGCTGCCAGCCCTTCTCCGGCTGACCCACCGGTGAGAGAATGCCGCCCCGGGGAAGGGTTGCCATAATCCAGCCCTGAACCTTGGGGGCGGAGAGAACGTCGCAGAAGTTCTTATTGCGGACAATTTTCTTGGGCAGCGCCGCCCAAGCGTCGGCGGCCGCGTCGCCGACGATCAGATCATCAGCGGAGACGATACCCTCATAGCGGTAATGGGTGCGGACGCGGTACCAGCCGGGGGCGGGCTCTTCCAGAATGTCCACTACCATGCCGTACAGCGCTTCGTCTTCCAGCGTGCTTTCCCGGGTGGGGGCGGCCAGCAGGGCGCAGATGGGGACGTTTACAATGGCTTTCATTTATTTCTCTCCCTTCATAGCGTCGTAGATCATCCGGGACAGCTGCCCGATGAGCCGGTTTTGCTGGGGCTGACCGTCCAGCGCGGGGCCGTCCCATGTAAAAATGCCAAGATAATAGGGGCGGTCGTCCGTCAGGAAAATGCCCACGTCGTGGTTCAGGTGATCCAGCCCGCCGGGCTTGTGCAGCACGGTCACGGCGTCGGGGATGTACCGCTGCAATGCGTCGGTACTGCGGCAGCGGGAAAGAAAATCGAAGGCAACCTCCTGCAGGGGCTTATTCAGGATTTCCCCATGGTACAGCCGGGAAAATACCCGGTACAGGTCGGCAGGGGAGGTATAGTTGTTCCGCCCCTCGGCGATGGCCTGAAAGTCCAGCATTTTCCGCTGGAGAGAGGTCTGGGTCAGGCCGATTGCCCGGCAATACCCGTTGACGTGGTCGTAGCCCAGCAGGGAAATGACGGTGTTGGTGGCGGTATTGTCGCTGGAAACGATCATCCAGTACAGCATTTCCCAGAGAGAAGCGCCATCCTGCCGGTAGCCGGGTTCAAAGACCTCGGTGTCGCTGCAAAAGTCCCCCGGGGCAATGGCAAGGGGCTGGTCAAGAGACAGCTTCCCGTCCATCACGTCCTGAAGAGCGCAGCACAGAATGGATACCTTGATGGTGGAGGCGGAGACCACGCGGGTGTTCTCCCGAATGGCGGCGATGGGGGTGCCGGTGGTCAAGTCCATGCAGTATAACGCGGTTTTGGCGGGAAACGCATCCATGACGGCATTCAGCCGGGAAGCCAGATCGTTCATGGTCACGCCTCCAATGTGATGCTGCCCGCGTCCGCGTCCAGACGGCACTCGCGGCCCATGGGCAGCGCCAGGGTGGTGGCGCAGTGGCCGCAGGCCAAATCCATGACGGCGGGCTTTCCGGCGGGGACGATGAGCTGGGTGAAGATCTCGTCCAGCGTCAGGGTGCGCTCCGGCATTTCCGGCACGCAGTCCGTCCACGCGCCCAGAATGATGCCGGCGCAGTCCCGGAATTTCCCGGCATTGCGCAGCTGGGTGAGCATACTGTCCAGACGATAGGTCTTTTCCCCAATGTCCTCCATAAACAGGATTTTGCCCTTGGTATCGACCTCCCAAGGCGTGCCGAGAGACGCCGCCAGCAGGGACAGATTGCCGCCGCAGAGAACGCCTTCCGCCTTACCCGGAACCAACGTGCGGATGCTCTGACCTTCCGGATTGGAAAGTGCGCCGTTCAGACCACCAAACAGGGCCTTTTTCAGATAGCCGAAGGTGTACGCATCCGGGTGCGGCTCGGTAGATGGCATGGTGCAGTGGAAGGTGGCGAGACCGCAGACCTGATTCAGAAACAGGTGCAGGGCGGTGACGTCGGAATAGCCGCCGAACCACTTGGGGTTCTTCCGGATAGCGTCCGCGTCCAGCAGGGGGAGAATGCGGTGGCCGCCGTAGCCGCCGCGGATGCACCACACGCCGTCAATGGTTTTGTCGGCAAAGGCGCGGTTGATGTCCTCCGCCCGCTGGGCGTCCGTTGCGGCCAGATAGCCGTCCCGGTTGGCAAAATAGCAGGAGGGGTACAGCACCGGCTCCATGCCCAGCCGACGGACGAGGTCAAGAGCGCCGGGCAGTTTTTCCTCCGGCACGGCGGAGGCGGGGGCGACCAGCGCCACTCTGGCGCCGGGGAAAAGGGGCTTGGGATTGATCATGGCAGGCACCTTGAAAAGAAATATGGCGCAAGCAGAACACGGGTACGTGCTCTGCTTGCAGAATGTCAAAACTGTTTGCGGTATTCTTCCAGCTCAGGCTCACTTGCCAGAACAAAGTGGCCGGGGACGATCTCACACCAGTCCGGCTGGTTCGTCTCGCTGTAGTGATGGCAGCTGGGGTCGTAGACGATGAGCTTTTTCTGCCGATCCGCAATGGGGTCAGGCTGGGGAATGGCGGACAGCAGCGCGCGGGTGTAGGGGTGCAGGGGATGGGCGAACAGCTCCTCGCTCTCCGCCAGCTCCACGATCTTGCCCTTGTGAATGACGGCGATGCGGTCGCAGATAAAGCGAACCACCGACAGGTCGTGGGCGATGAACAGGTAGGTCAGATTCCGCTCCTTCTGCAGCTTGGACAGCAGGTTCAGAACCTGCGCACGGATGGAAACGTCCAGCGCGGAGATCGGTTCGTCGGCAATGATGAAGTCCGGTTCCATGATCAGCGCCCGGGCAATGCCAATTCGCTGACGCTGGCCGCCGGAGAACTCATGGGGGAAGCGGCTGGCAAATTCCGGCAGCAGACCCACGTCAGACAGGGCGCTTGCCACCTTGGCCTGACGCTCGCTTTCGGACAGATGGTGTCCGCCAGCGTAAAGTCCTTCACTGACAATATAATCCACCTTGGCACGTTCGTTCAGTGAGGACATGGGATCCTGAAAGATCATCTGGATACGCTGTGTGACCTCCCGGTCAAGAGCCTTGGAGATGCGCCCGTTGATCTGCTTGCCGTCAAAGAGGATTTTGCCGCCGGCAGTGGGGTGAATGCGGATGATGGCGCGGCCGATGGTGGTCTTTCCGGAGCCGGATTCGCCAACCAGACCGAAGGTCTCGCCCTGATAAATGTGGAAGGATACGTTATCCACCGCGGTAAAGGCGTGCCGCCGGGAGCCAAACCGGACGACAAGATCCTGAACCTCAATCAGCTTCTTTCTGTCTTCAGCCAACGCGGTTCACTCCCTTCTCCCGCAGGATGCGGACGTGCTCCGGCGGCTCCACCTTGGGAGCGCGGGGGTCCATCAGCCATGTGCGGGCATAGTGGGTAGGCGTGACCTCGAAGAAGGGAGGACGCTCTACAAAGTCGATTTTCAGTGCTTTGGGGTTCCGGGGGGCAAAGGCGTCGCCCTTGACCTCGTGGAACAGATTGGGCGGCGTACCCTGAATGGAGTACAGCGGCTCGTCCTTGGTTCCCAGCTGGGGAAGGCTGGACAGCAGCGCCCAAGTGTAGGGATGGCGGGGGTCGTAGAACACCTCGTCACAGGTGCCAAGCTCCACGATGTCGCCCGCATACATGACGGCGATGCGGTCGGCCACGTTGGCCACCACGCCCAGGTCGTGGGTGATATAGATGGTAGTGAGGTCATACTTTTTCTGCATGGCCTTAATCAGCTCCAGAATCTGTGCCTGAATGGTCACGTCCAGAGCGGTGGTCGGCTCGTCGCAGATGAGGATTTTCGGCCGGCAGGCGACGGCGATGGCGATGACCACCCGCTGGCGCATACCGCCGGAAAATTCGTGGGGATACTGCTTGTAGCGCCGCTCGGGGTCGTCAATGCCCACGTCGCTCAGCACTTCCAGCACGGCCTTGTAGGCATCCTTGCCTTTCAGACCCTGATGCAGCTCCACGGCCTCCTGAATCTGCTTGCCGATGGTTTTCAGGGGGTTCAGGGAGGTCATGGGGTCCTGAAACACCATGGCGATCTCCTTGCCCCGGATTTTCAGCCAGTCCTTGTCGGTCTGGAATTTGGTTAAGTCCATGCCGTTATAGAGGATGGAACCGCCGTCGATGTAGCCGTTGGCGTCCAGAAGACCCATGGCGCATTTGACGAATACGGACTTACCGGAGCCGGATTCGCCCACGATGGCAAGGCTTTCGCCCTGATATACGTCCAGCGAAATGCCCCGGATGGCGTGGAGAATCTGACCGCGGAGGGTGAATTTCACATTCAGATCTTTGACGGAGAGAACAACTTTTTTATCTTCCATTGTGATCTCTCCTTATCTGACGTGATTCTTGGGGTCGGCGGCGTCGGCGAAGGCGTTGCCGATGATGTAGAAAGAAACGGTGATGACCACCAGCACGGCTACGGGGAAGAACAGCTGGTAGCGCAGAGACGCCACGGTCATCAGCGACCGTCCGGTCTGAATCAGATTGCCCAGAGACGGCGTGTCCACGGGAAGGCCGATGCCGATGTAGGTGACGAACACCTCATTGCCGATGGCGGAGGGAATGGCAAGCGCCATGCGCATGGTGATGACGGACACCATATAGGGCAGCAGGTTCTTGACGATAATACGCCCGGTGGAAATGCCCAGACACCGGGAGGCCAGATTGTAGTCCCGGTCGCGGATAATGATGATCTGGTTGCGGATGAACCGCGCCATGCCCAGCCAGCCCGTTAAGGACAGGGCAAAAATGATGGTGGAAACGCCGGGCTTTAAGACGTAAGATATCAGAATCAGCAGCAGCGTCTGGGGAATGTTGTCCAGAACGTTATACAGCTCGGTAAAAAAGAAGTCCAGCTTGCGGACATAGCCCCACAGCACGCCCACGAGGATGCCCACCACGGCCTCCACAAAAGCGACAGAGAAGCCGATGAACAGGGAAGTGCGGGTGCCCGCCCAGATACGCGCCCAGAGATCCTGGCCGATAGAGTTTGTTCCGAACCAGAATTCTTTGCTGGGGGGAATATTGTTCAGAGGCAGACCCCACTGGTCGTTGTGAATGAGAATGGGATCCTTCTGACCGGGGAGGTAGGGCTGGATAAAGGTGAACAGCAGCACCGCAACCATGACGAAAAGGAAAAAGACCGCGATCTTATTCTGGAAAAACGCCCGGAGGGTGGATTTCCAGTAGGAATAATCGGAATAGCCGCCCCGCTCCGCGTCCTCGGCGTTGAATTCGGCAAAGGAGAAGGCCTCCTCGTCGCTCATTTTCGGCGCGACATCCTCCTGAAGCTGCTGGGAGAGCTTGTCGCCCAGCGTGTCGGTGGCCTTGTCGCGCAGGGTGTGAAATCCAAGACGTTTCATCAGCGGGAACCCTCCTTCTTGGCAAAGCTGATCCGGGGATCGACGATTCCCATGAGAATGTCGCCGAAAAGCAGACCCAGAATGGAAATTACTGCGTAAATCAGCACCAGCGCCTGTACCAAGGTATTATCCTGACGCTTGATGGCCGTGACCAGCAGGCCGCCCATGCCGGGGACGGAGTACAGGGATTCCACATAGAGTGAACCCATCAGGGTAAACAGAATGGAGTTGGGGATGTACTGTACCAGCGGCACAAAGGCATTGCGGAACACGTGCCGGAAGGAGATTTTGCCGTTTGGCACGCCCTTCGCCCGGGCCAGACGGATGTAGTCCTTATTGGACTCGTCCACCATGTACCGCCGCAGCCACATGGCATAGTAGGCAATGTTGCCGATGGACAGGGAGATGACAGGCAGGATATAGCTCTTGGGGTTGGCTGCGTCAAACAGCATGGGAAGCCCAAGCACGTCCTTGCCGACATAGGTCTGGGAACCGAGGAACTGGATCAGAATGTGATACACCGCCGAGGGCATGGCCTGCACCAGCACGATGAACACCGTGCCCAGCCGGTCGCCGATCTTGAAGCGGGTACGGGTGCTTCGCGCCATGATGACACCCAGAGGAAGACCCAGCGCGAGAGCAATGCACAGGGAGATCAGTCCCAGCTCCAGAGAGATGGGGATCTTCTCGGCAATGATCTCGGTAATGGCGACGCCCTTGCGGTAGACGTTGGATTCTCCCAAGTCCCCGTGGAGCACCTGCTTGTAAAAGCGCACCAGCTGAGTGGGCAGGGGAGCAGTCACGCCAAGAGCCTGAAGCTTGACCTGAATCTGGGTGGAGCTCATTTTATCGTAATTCTCGAAATACCCTTCCACGGGCATCAGCCGCAGCAGGGCAAAGAGGATCGTGATAATGATAAACATGGTGATGAGGGAGCGCAGAACGCGCTTGGTTATATATCTGGCCATATGATGTCCTCCTGGGGTTTTTCTCCCTTCATACGATTTCCCAATAAAATGGTTTTACCATTTTATTTATCCACTGATGTGGATGGCCGCCATAGGCGGCAGGAAATGTATGGACTTTCTTTTCTGCGGCTGCGCCGCTGGCCGTTTGGGAAACGGCCTGCTAAAACGGTTTTTAACCGTTTTAACGAAACTGGCATCAGAGCCGATACCGCTGCTGCTTTCGCCGTAGCAGCACCGGTACAGGCTCCGAAAAATTGCCTGTGGAGCAATACCGTATATATGCGGCTTTGAGAGAAGCCCCCAAATGAGGGCTTCTCTCGTGATAAACTGCCAAAATGAAAACTTAACCGGCTACCTTGGACTGCCACTCGGCGTAAGCTGCCTGATATTCCTCCAGACCCATGGAGGTGCTGTACAGGTGCTGATCCTTGTAGCGCTGGTTGGCCACACCGAAGGAAGCGTACTGTCCTTCAAAGACGTTCAGATTGCACATCTGATAGCTGCGGTTGCTGATGGAGAAGGGGATGGCAAAGGCGTGATCCAGCAGGAACGCTTCCGCCTTGGCAAAGGCGGTATACCGGGCGTCCATATCGTCGGTGATGGCCTTGGCGGCAGCTACCAGCTCGGTGTACTCGGCATACAGAGCCTGGGTTTCGGGGTCGGTGCTCTTGAAGATGAAGCTGTAGCTGGAATCCGCGGAGAAGGGATCGGTCCAGGTCTCGGGGTCGGCGTAGTCAGCGCCCCAGTTGCACTTCATGAAGGCGTAGTTGCCGGTGCGGCGGATGGCGCCAAGGAAACCGGTCTCAGGACCTGCCTGAATGATAATGTCCACGTAGTCGGCGCCCAGAACGTTCTCGATCTGCTGCTCCACGACCTGACACTCCTGCGCCCAGTTGGCGGAGGTGGGGTTGTAGCACATGAGCATCTTGATGGGGAAGGTGGCTCCGGCGGCGGTCAGCTCCTCAATGGCGGTCGTCTTGTATTCCTCGGCAAGGGCTTCGTCGAAGTTGTCGCCATCGGTGTAGGCGGCCAGACCTTCGTAGTAGGTGTAGTCCTTGGAAGCGGAGGCAAAGGCGTTGGGGGTGATGGTGTTGTTCTTCAGGGATTCGGGGTCGATGCGGTCGCTGGTGGCCAGAGCGGGCATCCGGTTGAAGGCGTGGACGATGGACTTGCGGAAGTTCTCATTGTTCACGGCCAGCTTCCAGTTTTCGGGTTCGTACTCGGCGTCGAAGTTGGGGTCGAAGTTGAACAGATACCAGTAAGCGTAGGAGGTATCGGCACGGGAGGGGTGAATCAGATCCTTGGTGTTGGGGTCAGCCATCATGGCGGACAGCAGGTCGGAGGAAATATCCGCCTGATCGACCTCGCCGGACTGGTACATGGTGGTGGCGATGGAGGTGGCTTCCGCGTTGTAGGTCATCTGGATGGCGTCAAGGAACACGTTGTCCTTATCCCAGTAGGTGGGGTTCTTGGTCAGAACGCGCTGCTGCTGAGGCTCGTAGGTGGACAGGATGAACGCGCCGCAGTACAGCAGGGTGCTGTTGTCGGTGCCGAACTTGCTGCCGCATTCAGCCAGGAAAGGACCGTACACGGGCATATAGGGGCCGAAGGAAACCATGGACAGGAAGTAGGGGCGGGAGGATTCCAGCGTGAACTCCAGGGTGTAGTCGTCCACAGCCTTGACGCCGATGTCGTCAATGGAAGCCTCGGGGACTTCCTCCAGGATTTCCTGCTCGCCGTCCTCGTTGGTGATGAACTTCACGGCGTTGCCATCTTTATCGGTGCCGTCGGTGGCATCGGGCAGAGCCATCTGGTAGGCGGTCCAGTCGTAGTAGGCGTCGGCGCCCGCGATGACGCCGCTCATGGTATAGAAGGTGTCGGAGTCGTTGTTGGCATCACAGGCGTAGTGGGCGGAAGAAACCCAGTCATTGGCGGTGACGGGGGCAACAACCTTGCCGTCCTTATCGACCCAGTTCACACCCTCACGGATGTGGAAGGTCCAGACGGTGGCGTCCTCATTCTGCTCCCAGCTGGTAGCCAGAGCAGGCTCTACATTGCCGTAGGAGTCGTATTCCACCAGGCAATCCACCACGTTGGCGGCGATGTTCAGCTCGTTGGTCTGGCCGGTGATCAGATAGTTCAGCGTAGTGACTTCGGAGGCGTACAGCGTTCTGTAAACCGCGTTCTCGGTCACGGCAGCCGCAGTGGGGGTGGTGCCGGCTGCCGCTGTGCTGTCGGTGGTGCCGGATTTGCCGCCGCAGGCTGCCAGCGCGAAGACCATGGTCAGAGCCAGGGCGAAGGCGAGAAGTCGTTTCATGGTTTGCATAGTGATCATTCCTTTCTTGTTCTCTGCTTTGATAAGCGAGCCGGCCGAAAAGCAGCCGGTGGGCGACCCCCTGACGCTCTTTTTACCCGATGCTTCTTCCTTAACATCAGCGCGAAAACAGCGCCGGGAGACAGCCTATAAAATGGCGGACGCCATATTACAGGAGACGGTGGGAGTATTTGCCTCAAAATGAAAGTTCCAAAACTGGAAAATTCAAAATTTAAAAGAATGGTAATAGTTTATCACATTTTCCGTCTCAAGTAAAGTAGCAGATTTCATGATATGTCTCGATAAATTCGCGAATTTTTGTAACAGAAAACATAAAAAAGTGTTCATACAGCAAAAGCAAACGTCCTTGAGCGGCATTACAAAAGGGCGCACGCCGATGTACCGGCGTGCGCGCAAAGCAGTTGCGGCAGGTGACTTTTTTCAATTAATTCCATTGTCCTGCATAGCCTGTGCAGTCCCGGAAGTCCTGCATGACCGCGTTCTGGATGGCGATGCGGACGGCAGGGTCCTTCCCGCCCACGCTCTGACCGTTCAGCGTATCGGCGGAAAGGCAGAACTTGGTGGTGGAGGTTACAAGAATTTCATCGGCGGATTTCAAAAAATCCATCGTGAAGGGCTTTTCCAGCACGGGGATATCCAGCCGGTAACAAACCCGGATCATGTGGCTCTTGGCGATGCCCCGAAGAATGAACTCGTCGTTGGGATGAGAGTACAGAACTCCGTCCTTCAGGACGGAAATGTTGGAGTGGGCGCATTCGGTGACGATCTCACCCCGGTGGAACACGGTCTCCGTGCACCCGGCGCGGTGCGCCCGCTGGGCGGTCATCACATTGCAGAGCAGATTCAGGGATTTGATGTTGCAGTGGAAGAAGCGGGTGTCCTCCTCGTCGTTCAGACGGATGGGGATATTGGGGTTGGGGATGACCTGAGGACGAACCAGCACCCACAGTTTGCCGGGCAGATTTTCGGCATAGGTGTGGCTCCGCGGCTCCACGCCCCGGCTCACCTGCCAGTACACGAAGCAGCTTTCGCCCTCCACCTGCCGTGCCAGCTGGGTGAGAAGCTCGCCCAGTGCCTGCTTTTCCATGGGAATATGGATATCCAGCAGACGGGCGCTGGTGTAAAATCGGTCCAGGTGGTCTTCCAGCAGGAAAATGGTGCCGCCCGCTGCCATGGCGGCGTCGTAGCAGCCGTCGCCGAAGAAGTGGGCACGGTCATAGAAGGGGACTGTCAGTTCCTCGGGTGCGCCGATTTTGCCGTCGTAATAGGCCAGTGCTTTCATGGTATCCGCCCTCCTTATAATATGTGGGAAATCTTATTCTGCGATTCTCCGCGCCACGGCGACGCCGCTGGCGGAAGCGTGGGACAGGGAATGGGTGATGCCGCTGCCGTCGCCGATGACGTACAGCCCCGGATACCGGGTCTGCAAATGTTCATCCACCGCCACTTCCATATTGTAGAATTTGACCTCCACGCCGTAGAGCAGGGTGTCGTCGTTGGCGGTGCCGGGGGCGACCTTATCCAGCGCGTAGAGCATCTCGATGATGCCGTCCAGAATCCGCTTGGGCAGCACCAGACTTAAGTCGCCGGGGGTCGCGTCCAGAGTGGGGGTGACGAAGGACTCCGCAATGCGCTTGGGGGTAGACCGCTGCCCACGGATCAGGTCGCCGAAGCGCTGGACGATGACGCCGCCGCCCAGCATGTTGCTGAGGCGGGCAATGGACTCGCCGTAGCCGTTGGAATCCTTGAAGGGCTCGGAAAAATGCTTCGCAACCAGCAGGGCAAAATTGGTATTGGAGGTCTGGCGGGCGGGGTCTTCGTAACTGTGGCCGTTGACGGTGATGATGCCATTGGTATTTTCGTTTACAACTGCGCCCTTGGGGTTCATGCAGAAGGTG
>ERZ827490.1366-NODE-1366-length-32018-cov-5.533554_pt1 | contig 32018 bp, 28 predicted proteins | sample MGYA00519770_ERZ827490 | MGnify/ENA primary metagenome ERZ827490 (study PRJEB31778, sample SAMEA3449324) | human gut metagenome | biome: human gut; feature: human-associated habitat; material: faeces | place: United Kingdom | collected 2010/2012 ...
TATCAAAGTTTCCGCCGTATTTCTTGTAGCGGCGCGTGTCGTTGAAAAATTCGTAGTGGTTTCTCTTGTGGCGGTCACCGTTCATGGTGAAGGCAGTGGACTGCGGACACCAGAGACCGACATAAGGCTCGATGAAATCAACTATGTCGATCTGTTCACGCTGATTGTAGTAGGAAAGACTTGCGATGACCGCGATCTGACGGAAACCGCTTCCGATAAGATTCGTGAGGTGAGCGTTTGTGTCGCGGTAGTATCTCTCCATATCGTCTGCTTTGTACACTTCGTCGCCGTAGTAGAAATAACCCTTATCGCTCCACTCTTCCTTTGACTGAAGCTTGTTCCAATATGCAACGATCTCTTCATCACTTCTTGAATGGTCTGCGCCGTAGTGGTCGGCATCTCCGGAGATGATGAACGAGGTCACACGGGGATTCGACAGGTATTCGTCCGCGCGGTCGTCCGTGATGTCATAGGGGAGAAGGAACGAGCACATACGGTTGTCGAGGAAGTAATCGTAATATACCTTATAAATGTCGGGATTATCACTCTTGGTGTAACCCGCAACCATTCCGCGGCTTATGTTGAAGGACGTTGCGCATGCGGTCTCATCGGAAAGGGTGAGATCCCATACGCAGGTGTAGACCGTCGCGGTCTTTACGATGTTTCCGGCGCTGTCCTTGAGATTTACGGTCGCCTTGTAAAGTCCCGAGGGGGTCTCGGCGACGGTCTTTACGCGGATAACGAAAGCTTTGGACTGATTTGCCGTGAGCTTAAACGGCTTCTCGAGCTTCGGGAGAGCCTCACCGTAATAGTCGCCGTGAGAGTCGATGTCGCCTTTGTTGACATCGTAGAACATGTTCATGTCGTAGTAGTACTCATAGCAAAGCTCGGACTCGAGCGTGTTGCCGGCGGCATCGGTAAAGGGCGTGACCTCGAGCATCATATCCTCTTTGTCCGCAACGGTGGATATGTATACCTGCATCGACTCGCGCTCGTTCTTCGCCATTTTTATGGTGTAGGAGTAATTTCCGGTTGACGCGGTGTCGCTTCTTCCGATCTTGTTCATCATCGTTTCGAAGTACATCGTGATGTCGGAATCCTCGTTTGCCGCCTTCTCGGGCGCGCCGATTCCGCCGGGGAAAATCTCCCATCCCGCGATGTAGCGGATCAGCGTGACTATGTCAACGGTGTCGATCCTGCCGTTTTCGTTGAAGTCGACCGCTGTCGTGCAGATGTCCGCGCTGCTTGTGTCTATCGCATAACGGATCGTGAGGATTATGTCCGCCATACCGATCTTTCCGTCGCGGTTCGCGTCGCAGTAGATCAGTGCGTGAAGAGCTTCGCTTCCGCCCGCGGTGATCGCGGCATCGGCGGGAACGCTCTGCTTGCCGGAAAGCTCCGTTCCGTCGGGAGCGGTGATCTTTATCGCCGAGCGGTTGTTGAAGTTGCGGACAAGCTCTTCTGCCGTCACGTTCGTGCCGATCCCGGTAACATAACCGTCTTCGGTGACCGTGAGCTGCGAGGTGTTCGCAAGCGTAGGCAGGGTGTCTCCGTTCTCGGCCACGACAGCCGATACCGACAGCCCGAGCATGACTGCCGCAAGGAGCATTGCTAAGATTTTTTTCATGACGGAAACCTTTCTTTGTTTTTGTTGACACACATTGCGGGAATGCCGAAAAGGTATATGATAATTTTATAACAATTCGGAGGCGAAATCAATCGGAAACGGCTTTTTTATTCAAAACGTCGTTTTGAATAAAAAAGCACTTCGCACGGCGGCGAAGTGCTTATGAAATCGGTCATTTTCAACAAGCGAGTGATCACGGCTCGACGAGTGAGAAGGTTATTTTCGCGGATATCGCGTCTGCGGCTTCGGCGCGCACCTTCAAGCGTTCACCGAGACGGAAGACGCGCACTCCGCGTCCGGTGTTCACCGTCAGGGTAAACGTCCGCTCGTTGTATTCGGTCACGTCTCCGAGAGATATTGCCGGGATCAGTCCCTCGCAGAGCATTTCCGTGCGGCAGAATACGCCGAAGCGCGATACACCGGATACGGCGGCGTCGAACTCCTCGCCGAGGTGCTCCCGCATCCAAAGTGCCATGTAGAGCGCCTCAATTCGCCTTTCCGCCGTCTGCGCACAGATCTCGCGGTCGCTTGAAATCCGGGCTGCATCGGCGGCACGGACGGGGGACGGTCCCGGCATACCGTTCAAATATGCCTTGATCGTCCGGTGTACGAACAGATCGGGGTATCGCCGTATCGGCGAAGTGAAGTGGCAGTAGAGCGGCGCGGCAAGTCCGAAGTGCGGCGACGGCTTCGGCGAATACTTCGCCTTCATCATCGAGCGGAGCATTACCGCCGATACGATTTCCGATATCCCTTTTTCCTCCGCTTCGGAGATGACTTTCGATATCTCGCGGCTTCCTGCGTGCTCGTTCAGGTCGAACTCCTCACCGTCTGCGCGACCGAGCGCGGAGGTGTCAAGCCCGAGATTGTGCGCGAATATCGCAAAGGTGCGCAATTTATCGGGATCGGGGGATTCGTGTATGCGGTAGACGCCGTTCAGATTCTTCTCGGACATGAAGTGCGCGGCGGCGATGTTTGCGCACAGCATGAACTGCTCGATCAGTTTTTCCGCGTCGCCGCGAATGCGCGGTACGACCGAGGAGGGAAGACCGTCCTCACCGAGAAGAATGTATGCTTCCTTTGAGTCAAGCTCAAGCGCACCGCGCTCGGACGAACGCCTGTCAAGCAGACGGTAAAGCTCAAGCATATCGCCGAGCATCGGAAGGACCGATGCATATTTCCCGGCAAACGGAGATTTTTCTCCGGCTTCAAATATGTCGTTGATCTCGGAATACACTCCGCGCACGGCGGAGCGTATGATCGTCTGCGCGAATTCGTATCCGGTGATCTCGGCGTTTTCGTCAAGACGGATGAGCGCGGACAGCGCGTATTTATCCGTGCCCGCATTGAGCGAGCATGCGCCGTTCGAAAGCGAAACGGGGAGCATCGGCACGACCTTGTCGGTGAAGTAGACGCTCGTCCCGCGGCCGAGCGCTTCGATGTCTGTTACGCTGTCCTGCACGACGTAATGCGAAACATCGGCGATGTGAACGCCGAGGAGCCAGCCGCTGCCGCATTTCTCAAGCGAGATCGCGTCATCGAGGTCCTTCGCGTCCGCGCCGTCTATTGTAAAGATGATCTTGTCGCGCAGATCGAGCCGCCCGTCCGGCGTCAGCTTTTCCGCCGAACGCGATTCGGCTTCCGCGATCACATTGTCGGGGAAGGGAATGTTTATCCCGCAGTCGCGCAGGATCGCTTCGTAGTTTGCGCCGAGGCTCTGCGCGGGACCGAGATCGGATATGACTTTCCCGCAGAATGTCAGCTCGGGCATATCCGTATCTGAAAAAGCGGAGCGGCTCCGGCGCGGTGACGGTCGGTAGTCTCCGGGGTATTTTGTGATCTCAAGCTCCACCTTGTCGCCTTCGGGAGCGGAAATTGCAAAATCCGTGACGTGCGCGCAGCCGAGCATCAGATCGTCGGCGGACACCCATGAGATTCCGTGCCCCGTGTGAAGCGTTCCGATGACGGTCGTGTGCGCGCGGCTGACGATTCCGGTTACCGCGGCTTCGCTGCCCTTTCCCTCGAACGAACGCTGACGCAGCCGCTTTGCCTCTACGGTGTCACCGTCCATTGCAAACGAGGTGAAATCCGGCGGGACAAAAAAGTCCGTATCCGAGACATCGGTCGTTATGAAGCCGTATCCGCGTCCGCTTGAGCGGAATGTTCCGCGAAAGGCTTCACCGACGAGGGTGAAGTTTCTTTTTGCGGGGCGGCTTTGCGCAGCCGCGGAACGTCCGCGCCGCGATGCGGTGCGGGGGATGCGCTTTGCAATATTCTTCTTACCCGATTTTTTATTTTTCCTTTTCATATTGCGGGCGGCTTTTGCGCCGCTCTCTCCTCTCTTTTTCATGCCTTTATTTTTCGGAGAAAACAAAACGAAGCCACGGCTGAAATTCCGGCGGCTTCGTTTGATATCACATTGTTATTTTCCTCAGTTTGCGGCGGTATCGGTCGCCGCGGAAGTGCTTTCGGCGGGAGCTGCGGTGGTGTCCGCATTGTCCGCTGCGGCAGTCGTCTGAGCTGCAACATAATCGGAATGGGTTCCGCTTACGTCGGTAATATCCTGCTTGAGATAAACTGTGAGGACAAGAGCGACGAAAATCACGGCGACAACGGCAGTGACAACGGAAAGCTTCTTGTCAAGCGTTTTAGCCTTGCTCTTTCCGAAGAAGGTTTCGGCACCTCCGGCGATTGTTCCGGAAAGACCGTGGGATTTACCGTGCTGGAGAAGTACCGCCACTATAAGAAAAACGGAAACGGCAATAAGTATCCCGCCGAGAACGAAATCAGATGTTGACATTTTAACCTCCGTAATCTATACGATAATAAAAATAAGCGCAGATAGTCACAATGCTTAATTATTGTATCACACATGATCTTAAAATGCAATAGCTAATTTTCATTTTTTCACCGTATTTTCCGAAACGGACGTTTTTCGGTCGTTTGTCTCCCGATTTTTACCCTATGGTTTTGATGTCTCTTATTATTTCTTTCATGCGCAGGCTTGTGCCCGCGGACTTTGCGCGCCGGATGTATTCGCACTTTCTTTCCTCGCTGAGAGATGCGAACGCTTCGCACGCTCCGCTGTCGCCCGCGATCATGAGCGCCATTTCGACCGGCATCTCGACCGTTCCTCCGTTTTCGCTTTTGTATACCGCCATGGCTTTATTCCTTTCCGATCTATATATAAACTGCGGTGCGCCGCCGCTCTGCGCGGCGCGCGGAGCGGCGGCGCAAAAACTTTCCGCAGTTATTATACCGCGAAGAGCGCATATATAATCATCGTATGCGGTGTCAATTTTTCCAAAAGGTCTATTTACTTTTTTCTCTTCGGGTGATAAAATATAATGTAATAAGCAAAAGCGGTCAAAACGGAAAACAGGATGGAAAAGAAATGAATATATCAAAGGAAATAAGGGACGCTGCGGAAGATGCGGAAAGCGCCCTCGGAGAGGTGTTTGCCGATATCGAAAGGGTATCGCGGATATGCACGGAGCGCGTGCTTGACGCTTTTTCCGAATACCGTGTTTCGGAGGCGATGTTCGCCCCCTCGACCGGGTACGGATACGGCGATTTCGGACGCGATACGACAGATCTCATCACCGCGCGCGTGTTCGGCGCGGAGGCGGCGTTCTGCCGCCCGCAGATCATATCGGGAACCCATGCGCTGACGGTGGCGCTGTTTGGGCTGCTTCGTCCGGGAGATGTCCTTATATACGCGACGGGAACGCCGTACGATACGCTTCGCCCCGTGATCGGGATCGAAGGCGAAAACATGGGAAGCCTGCGCGAGTTCGGTGTTACATACGACGAGGTAGACCTTACCCCTGAAGGCTTTGTCAATCTTTCCGCACTTGCGGACAAGCTCGACGAGTACGGCGAGCGCGTTAAGGTCGTTGCATTCCAGCGCTCCAAGGGATACGCTTCGCGCAGAACGCTTTCCGCCGAGGAGATCGGCGAGGCGTGCCGATTCGTAAAGGAGAACAGCCGCGCGGTGCGCACCTTTACCTTTGTCGATAACTGCTACGGCGAATTTACCGAGACTGCCGAGCCGTGCTCGCTCGGCGCGGATATCATTGTCGGCTCGCTTATCAAGAACGCGGGCGGCGGAATGGCGGATATCGGAGGATATATCGCGGGTACGCACGATGCCGTCGAGCTTTGCGGATACCGCCTGAGCTGCCCCGGCGTCGGGCTTGAGGCGGGGGCATCACTCGGACAGACGAGAAACATACTGAAGGGCTTTTTCTACGCGCCCCATACGGTTGCCGAAGCGCTCAAGACCGCGCACCTCGCCGCGTACCTGTTCAGTGAAGCGGGTTTTTCCGTAAATCCCGCGCCGTTCGAGACGAGATACGACATAATTCAGGCGATAACGCTCGGCTCGGGGGATGCGCTTGTCGGCTTCTGTCGGGGCATTCAGTCGGCGTCTCCCGTGGACTCCCATGTTTCGCCGGAGCCGTGGGCGATGCCCGGATACGCCGATCCCGTTGTCATGGCGGCGGGGGCATTTGTCGGAGGCGCGTCGATCGAGCTTTCGGCGGACGGTCCGATGCGCGAGCCGTACACGGCGTTCATGCAGGGCGGACTTACATACGAGAGCGCGCGGCTCGGAATAATGGCGGCACTCGAAAAGGCACTCGGACGGAGCTGAACGTCCGTTCGGGAAAAAGCGCGCTTCGGCGCACGGGAGAAAGGAAAGAATATGAGAAAGTTTATCTGTACGGCAGCGGCGCTTCTTGCCGCATCAATGATTTTTGCCGGATGCTCCGCAGTCGGAACACCCTCGGAGACGACCGGTGTCACCGATACCCGGGTTATAACCGACGCATCCGCCGAAAGCGAGAAGATAACGGAGAGCACGGAGAGCACGGATAACCGTGAGGGAATCCCGGAGGGTCCCGTTGATATCGAGACTTCGGGAACGGCGATCGTTATCGGAATCATCGGACGCGATGACGACGGATGGTTCTTCACCCCGGAGCAGACGGTTAATCTTCGGCTTACATATTACGGAGAAGATAACGCGGAGGTTTTTGACGGCGTAACGAAATTCCGAATGCTCGACACCGACGGAGACGGCATCCGCAAGGTGGAATATGAGGGAGTGACGGTTACCGTTTCCGGTCTGATAACCAATCCGCGCAGCGCGGGAATCCTTTATCTGATTCCGTATAAGGTGGAATTCGGCAGAACCGCAGACGGCAGCTGCGCCGCACCCGATCTTCAGCCGCCGGCATATCTGCCCGAAAACGGCGGATACGATGCGGACGCGCTTCCCGCCGAGATGGCGCCGAATACGGAAAACGGAGTGTATTCCTACAATTTCTTCGCGCTGTCCGAAGAGGCTCTGAACAAATACGGAAATGTTTTCGCCGATATGTATGTTGATTTTGTGAAAGCATATCTCAATTACGAAACCGAAATCGTCTGCCCGACAACGCCTGCTTCGGACGGCTACGGAACGGACATTCACTACGGAGACTTTATTCAGAACGTTGTCTACTATGAATTCCCCGTGTTCGCCGCGGATGCCGAGTTTTCGGACTATGACATTGAAACAAAGACGCTGACATGGAAGTATAAGGTCGGAAAGGCGGAACACGACTCGATCGTCGAAGAATTCAAAACTCTTGCCGAATCATATATGAACAACGTAAAGCCGTCCGACAGCGATGCCGTAAAGGCACAGAAGGTGTACCACAATTTCTCTCCGAAGATGACATACGATTTCGATGTTCTGGAAACGAGAGTGCATTCGGAACCCTATTATGCATTCAAACTGAATCGCGGAATCTGCACTACATTTGCGAAGGCGTATGCGGCGCTTCTTACACAGGTCGGAGTGAAGTGCACGGTTGCGTGCGGCGAGTATACGACGGGACCTCACGCATGGGACGTCATAACTGTGGACGGCGTAAATTATTTTGCCGATCCCACGTTTGAGCTGAGCAGGAAAGACGGCACCTCATATTTCTATTTCGGCGAAAGCTACGGAAACAGGATAAATGACGGTATTATCGAAGGCAGTATCTATATAGGAAGATACGGTTCAACCGATGCGAAAAGCTGCGGCATATCCGAACAGAATATTCGGATTTTGCCCACTGAATAAAGAAAGGATTCTGAAATGAGTGAGATTGCGGATATATCCCTTGCGGATTCGGGAAGAAAGAAGATAGATTGGGTCGCGTCGTATATGCCCGTACTCGGGAGAATACGGAGCGAGTTTGCAAAAAGCAAGCCTTTTCGCGGACTGAGAATATCGATGTCGATTCACATGGAAGCAAAGACCGCATACCTTGCCGAAACTCTGGCAGCGGGCGGAGCACAGGTGTTCGCCACGGGATGCAACCCGCTTTCAACGCAGGACGACGTTGCGGCGGCGCTTTCCATGACCGACGGAGTCGAGGTTTTCGCCCGTCACGGAGTTGATGAAGAGGGATACCGCCGCCATCTTCTCATGGCGCTTGAGAACAAGCCTCACCTTATAATCGACGACGGCGGAGATTTTACGAATCTGCTTTGCGGAGAGCGGCGCGACCTCTGCGAGAACCTGATCGGCGGTGCCGAGGAGACCACCACGGGAATACACCGCCTGCTTGCGCGCGCCGCGGCGGGAAAGCTCTATTTCCCGATGATCGACATAAACGACGCCGATTGCAAGCATCTTTTCGATAACCGCTACGGTACGGGACAGTCCACACTTGACGGCATAATGAATACGACGAATCTCATAATCGCGGGCAAGAATGTCGTTATCGCGGGATACGGATGGTGCGGACGCGGAGCGGCGATGCGCGCGCGCGGAATGGGCGCGGTCGTCACCGTCACCGAGATCGACCCCGTAAAGGCGATCGAGGCGGTCATGGACGGATTCACCGTTACCACGATGGATGAAGCCGCAAAGTACGGCGATCTTTTCATCACGCTGACAGGCTGCCGCGACGTTATCAGACGCGAGCATTTCGAGGTGATGAAGGACGGAGTGCTTCTTGCAAACAGCGGACACTTTGATGTCGAGATCGATAAGACCGCACTTTCGGATATGAGCGAAGAGATCACGGAGCGCAAGCCCAATATCACGGGATACCGTATGAAGGACGGAAGAATTCTCAATCTCCTTGCCGAGGGAAGACTCGTCAACCTTGCGGCGGGAAACGGACATCCCGCGGAGATCATGGACATGAGCTTTGCGCTTCAGGCGCTCGGAATGGAGTACCTTGCAAAGAGCGGTAAAAACCTCGCTCCCGGCGTATATCCCGTGTCCTCCGAAACGGATACGCGGGTCGCGCGAATCAAGCTTGAGTCTGCGGGAATCGAGATCGACAGCCTCTCTCCCGAGCAGAAGGCGTATCTTGAGGGCTGGGAGTAACTGCGCTCCGGATTTTAGGCTTCCGATTGGGAACGGCAGAGGGGCAGTGCGCGGGCGCGAGACACAGAGCCTGCGTGCCATCACGGCTGCACCGATCTTATCCGAATAGGTTTACCGTGCCGCTAACGCTGCCGTTCCGCTCAATGCGCACCGAAATCACCGCCGCGGCTTCGACAGATGCAGCGTTCTTCGTGTCGGCTTCCGGTAACGGTAAAAGCACAAAATAAAAGGCTCCTTCATATGATCTTATCATATGAAGGAGCTGTTTTTGTTGTGATGAAGATACTGCGACAACTCTGCCTTACCCGCGCGAATCTGCGGCTCACGACCACGGCGAAGATCGGTCTGACGGAAATTTACAGACCGAGCCAACAGCGCGCGTCCGTACTCCTAAAGCTGTCGTTTCGCCTGCCGATCGGGAAAACGAACCGCTGTATTGCCGCGCACCGCCTTACGGCATAAGCTCGGGCTTGTGCTTCAGACTGTCGCTTTCCGTGATCTCGCGTATAACTCTGCACGGAACTCCCGCGGCAAAGCTGTTTTCGGGAATGTCGTGCGTTACGACGCTGCCCGCGCCGATCACACAGTTATCCCCGAGCGTCACTCCGGGGCAGACGGTGACGCCTGCACCGAACCAACAGTTGTTTCCGATTTTGACGCGCTTCGCATAACAGAGACGCTTCGTCTCTCCGTTCGGGAGAGTGAACGCATTCCGCTCCTCGGCGATCATCGGATGAAGCGGAGTGACGATCGTCGTGTTCGGACCGAAATTGCAGCAGTCCCCGATCGTCACCCGTGCGTCGTCCTGCACCGTCAGATTGAAGTTTCCGAAGAAACGCTTTCCGATCTTCGTGTGCTTGCCGTAGTGGAAGAAGATCGGTCCCTGAATGAAACCGCCCTCGCCGAATTCTCCGAGAATTTCTCCGAGAATTTCCGCGCGCCGTTCGGTTTCGCCTTCAAGCGTGGCGTTGTACTCCGTGTTGAGATCGTGCGTTTTTCTTTTGATCGCCCGCAGCTCCGGATCGGAGGGGTCGAACAAAATCCCCGCGTCGATTTTTTCTTCTTCTCTCATCGCCGGAATTTGAGTGGGATCAGAGTCCGACAGGCTCGTCGGGCTCGTCGTAGGAGCCGAGTATCTCGTCGATCGAGGAAGCGCGGCGCGGACGCTCGCGTCCCGCCTTTTCCTCCTGGTAAGCCGCATAGGTTTCCTGAATCTTCGCGGACTCCTCTTCGGAGATCCTTCTTACGGGAGCGGATTTTGCGCTTTCCTTCTGCGCGCCGCCCTGCTTTGATGAGGAATTGCGGCGGTTCTTCTGCGAGCGCTTCTGCTCCGCCTTATCCGCACCCTCGTAGGTGATAACGACCTTGCGGTTTTCGTCGCTTCCCACGGAATGTGTATCGACATTCTCAAAGGTCTGAAGCTCGGAGTGGATTATGCGTCTTTCGTAAGGATTCATCGGCTCAAGCACCATGTTGCGCTTGTACTTTATCGCCTTCTGAGCCATGCGGCGCGCGAGTGCGCGGAGCGTTGCCTCGCGCTTTTCGCGGTAGTTTTCGATATCGACCGTTATCTTCACAAAGTCCTTGCCGGAGGTTCCGGTCTTGCGGTTTACGCAGAGATTTGCGAGGAACTGTATCGCGTCGAGCGTTTCACCGTGATGACCGATGAGAATTCCCGAACGGTCTCCGACGATCTCGATCTTGGGGTACACTCCCTCGAACACCGCGCCCTCGGGAGCGACTGCGGCTTCGGCATGCGCCTCGGACTCCATGTTGCGGAGAAGGGTGTTGATAAATCCGAGAGCAAGCTCCATCTCCTTTTCGGTGATGACGATGTTCGGACGTTCCTTCTCAACGAACGTGCCCTTCTGCGGCTTCTTTTCGGTGTTTTCCGACGCAGTTTGCTTCTGAGTATCGGGCTCCTTCGGAGCCTTCTTCGCACCCGAATCCCTGTTTTGGTTCTTCGGCGCCTTCTGCTTGTCCTGTGCGCCGTTTCTGTCCTGAGCGGCGATTCCGCCGTCCTGCTTTGACTGATCCTTCTGCTTGTTTTGCGGCTTATCCTGAGATTTCGGCTGCGCGTCCTTTGCGTCGCGCGCGGGAGCATTCTTCTTCGTCTCCTGCGGCTTCGGCTGATTCTTCGCACGGTCTGCGCCGTCTCTGCGCGGCTGAGTGTTTTTCGGCTTCGGGGCATTTTTCCGATCCGAATTTATCTCGCTGAGAATGCTCTCCTGCTCACGGTTTATTGTGACCTTAATCTTTGCGGGCGCGCTTCCGATGCCGAAAAAGCCCTTCTTCGGCATTTCGAGTATTTCGTACGATATATCGCCCTGCGAACCGTATTCCGCTTCGGCTTTCGAGAGAGCCTCGTCGACCGTCTTTGCTGTTATGATTATTTCTTCATTACTCATCTTCGGACTCATCTTCCTGCTCTGTAGCTTTTTTTCTGTCGTTTTCGTCCTTCAGCGGGGATTTTCCGACGTGAGAATCGGGAGAACCGCTGTTCTCCTTTGCCGCAGGAGCCTGTACGGCAGCGCTGTCGTCGTCATCGTCGTCTATATGGTGCAGCGAACGCACCGTTCCCGCTCTTTCGCTCTTCTTGACCTTCTTGGGGGCTTTTCCCGCAAACTCACGCTCCGCCGCCCTGTAATCCTCTTCGGTGAACTTCGGCGGGGGCATGATCTTTGCGATTGCGATCTGCTGAATTATCTGATAAATATTGCGGATTATCCAATAGATACCGATAGCCGCCGGCCATATATACGCAATGTACGCGGAGAAAAGCGGCATCGTGAGGTTCATGATCTTCATGGACATCGCGTTGATCCTGAGCCTCCGGAGGCTGGCACATGAATTTGCGGGTTATCTTCTGGGTCAGATACATTATGACTAGCGTTACGATCGGGATGAGAATGAGCCAATCCCAATGCCAGCCGCCGTCGGATATTGCGAATTTCGGGGTAGTCGAAAGATTGAACGGACCGACCGTGAAGTTCGGTACGGCATCGATCGAGAAGCCCTCGATCGACGAAAGCTCGGCAGCTTTTTCGTGGATCTTGCCGATGACGCTTATTTCGGACGACTTCATCGCGGCGGTGTATGCGGCAGTATCCGTATATGCGCCGAGAGAAACGAGTTTTTCACCGATTGCGTTTATCACATCGGAGGAAAATCCCGAAACGTAGGAGAGCGGCTTGATTATCACCTGATAAAGAAGCATGATTATCGGAAGCTGTATGAGGAGGGGGAGGCATCCGCCTGCGGGGTTGAAGCCTTCCTTCTGATAGAGATCCATCGTTTCCTGCTGAAGCTTCTGCTGTGTGGCTTTGTCCGTGCGTCCTGCGTACTTCTTGCGCAGTGCGGCGACCTTCGGCGCGAGCGACGCCTGCTTGATCGAGTTTTTCTGCTGCTTGATTGCAAGGGGCAGCATCAGTATCTGGATAATAAGCGCGAACAGCGCAAGGGCGATCATGTAGTTGCCCGTTATCTTATCGAGAAACTGCAGTATGCTTCCGAAGAAGCGGTAAATTGCACTCATAGTTCAGTGTGCTTTGCTTGGCAAAGCGATCCTTTCTCCTTTTGTGTGCGGCGGCGCTTTTTCTTTCTCACGGGTACGGGGTCGTATCCGCCCTTGCCGAAAGGATTGCAGCGCAGTATGCGCCATACGGCGAGCGCGCTGCCTCTGATAAAGCCCCATTCGCCGAGCGCCTCGATCGCGTATTGCGAGCAGGTCGGTGTAAAGCGGCAGCTCGGACGGCTCTTCAGCGGAGAGATATACTTTCGGTAGAGGGAGATCAGAAATATAAAAAGGCGTGCCATATTCAGTTTTCCTTTGCGTCGGGGATGAGACCCGTCTTTGACAGGCAGTACTGCAAATCACGTTTTACGTCCTGCATTTTGAGAACCGTCGCGCTTTCCCGGCAGACTATGACACAGAGCCAGCCTTTGCGCACGCAGTGCTCTGCATCGATAAGACGGTATGCTTCACGCACGACGCGCTTTGCGCGGTTTCGTGCGACGGCGCCTCCGATTTTTTTTGAGGCTGATATCCCGACACGGTTTAAAAACTTTTTTTCCGGATTCTGCTTTCTGAGCAGAGCGGCGCGGCGATCCTTGAGAACGTAAACGGTCACGGAACGCGACGACGCGCGTTTTCCGTTTTTATAAGCTTTCTGAAAAAGGTGATTTTCACAAATTGCTCTCTGCTTCACCGAAAACCTCCGATACGAAAAAATGCCGCTTTAGTGATAAACCTCCGAAAAGCATACTGTAAGGTAAGCAAATCCGGAGGCCGGTCATATTAAACTTGCGGTCAGTGGGTGAGTCTTGCTCTGCCCTTCTGACGTCTTCTCTTGAGAACCTTTCTTCCGTCAGCGGTAGCCATTCTCTTTCTGAAGCCGTGGACCTTGCTGCGGTGACGCTTCTTGGGCTGATATGTTCTAAGCATGCTTAGCACCTCCTTGAATATTTACGATTTTATCAGTTTTTCGGAACAATAATTCCGTCGTGCGCATAGGCAGATATTATTATACAATAGGAATACTTGTAATGTCAAGTATTTTTCGTATAAAATATTGCGGAGGCGAAAAAAGCGGTCGGAGCACATCGTGCTCCGACCGCCGCCGTCATGCGTAGAAGTCGTGATTGCCGATCGTCGTGACGTACGGTCTGTGCCTCGGCACCCAGAAATCCTGCGCTGCCGATGCGTTTATAAAATACAGAACGCTGTCGGATACGCTGTATCCCTCGAGACACAGCTTGGCGGCGATCACCGATTCCGCCGAGGCGTCGCGTCCGATCGAACCGTCTGCCACGGGAGAGAACTGTACACCGTACTTTCTGTCAAATATGACCGAGTATATCGTGTCCGGAAATTCCGGAGAGCGGACGCGGTTGAGCACCACGTTTCCGACCGCGATCTTGCCGCGCATCGGTTCGCCGCGGCTTTCCGCCTCGATTATCTTTGAAAGCCAGTACACCTCATCGCCTTTGTAGTATTCGTACCACTGTGTGACGGTGCCGTCCCCGCGGCTGACATATGCCGCAAATTCGCCGTCATTCCAGCTTACCGTCATGCCGAACGCCGAAGCGATCGCACGGATCGGAACGTACATGATCCCGCTTTCTATGAAGTTTTCCTTCACGCCCCAGAAGTATCTTCCGTTTGACATAATGTATTCGGTTGAATTCACCGCCTTGATCGCAACGCGCGGATTGGTCACATATACGGCTTTCTCCGCTCCGACCCACTCGACGGTCGCGTCCTCGCAGAGCATCGTGAATTCGCGTATGCCGACGAAGGTCGTCCCGTCTATGAGAAGCGTGGTTCCCTCGTACTGCTCGCCGTCAACGTAGACCGTGACCGCCTGATTCGGATATGCCCGCAGACCGCGGCTTTCAAGCTCGGCTTCGACGGCAGCGTTCAGCGTTCGGCGGCTGAGCACATCGTTTTGAATCGCAACATCGGATGCTCCGGTGAAGAAAATCCCCGATGCGATCATTGCCGCCGCTGCCGTCGCCGCCGCCGTACTTCGTATAAAATTCTTTTTTCTTATCCTTTCGAAAAACATAGTAAACCTCCGTTTTATGCGGGCAGCGCCCGTCTTGATTTTTCCGTATACCGTGCTCCGGAGAAAAACGGTTTCGTCCCCCGCCTGTCCGATGATGCGCCGTATGCCGTACGTCGATCCGGCGATGTGCGGGATGAGTTTATTTTACCACATCCGGGAAATGCATTCAACACACAATATATGGATTACCATGTTTGCCTTATTATTCCTTGAATATTCATTCGAAACCGTTAAAATTCACATTTACGGATTGATTTTCTTCCCGGCGGGGATTATAATTATAATGTATTTTTGTGCGAACACACCGGGGGAACAAATGAAACCTGAGCGGATTGCAGCCGTAGTGCTTTTATTATGTACAGTCGCCGCACTGCTTTCGTCATGCGGCTTTATAGTTATAAACCGTCCCGGGGGGGAGAGCGCCGATTCTCAGACATCAGAGATCGAGCAGACAACCGCGCCCGAGACCGAGCCGCCGTACCACGGAGTGACGGAGGATTTCTCCGCACAGGCGAAGGAGTATCTTGACGGAGTGGCGGGCATCGACTGCGGCGGTGCGGTCATCAAGATAGTCTCGACCTCTCCCGAGCTTACGGGCGAGGACAGCGCACCGGAGATAATCTCACGCGCCGTCAAAGAAAGAAATGCGGCGGTGGAAGAGAAATACAACATCTCTCTTGTCACCGCCTCCGCGGATTCCGCGACGATGTACGCCGAGCTTTCCGCTTCGCTCAAATCCGGAATGTATTACGCCGATATGCTGAACTTCCCGCAGAGCACTATACCGTCGCTTGCCGCGGCGGGAATGCTTTACAACCTTCGTTCCATGCCCGGAATGAAGCTCGACGCGCCTTATTTCAATCAAAGCGCCGTCGAGGCGGCGAGCGCGGGCTACCGAATTCTTGCCGTGGCGGGCGAGGCGACGTACTCACCGTATTCTTTCCCCGCCGTCTTCTTTTCGGTCGATAAGCTGAACGCCGCGGGGCTTGAGCTTCCGTACAAATCGGCGAAGGCGGGAACGTGGACGTGGGATGAATTCTACTCATACTGTACGGCTGCGCTCGGTGCCGGATACGGCACGGTCTGCACGGGTGATACGGGGGATTTCGCACTTGACTGTGCGTTCTTTTCCGCAGGCGGAAAGCTTATTTCGGCGGGTGCGATGAAGTATCCGACCGTGGCGCTTACCGAGGACAACTCAAACGCGATTATCGATATGCTGTCGCGTATCTTCAAAGCGGATGGAGCTCTTACGGGGGAGAGCGGCGGTCACGGCGCATTTACCTCCTGCGTATTCATGATAGACACGATGGGCTCGCTTTATACGATGGCGGATTCCGCCGAGCGGTGGGGAATAGTCCCGATGCCGAAGGCGAGCGCCGATCAGGAAAGCTATATTTCGGCGGCGTCCCCGTCGTCGCTCTTCTTCGGAGTTCCGGCGACGGTATCCGCAGACGAACGCACGTCGCTCATACTTCAGGCGATGTTTGCGGCATCGTACGGAAACATACCTTCGGCATTTGTCGATTACACGCAGAACTCCATGCTGCGCGACAACGAATCCGCGAATATGCTCAGTATAATAATGAAGAACGAGCTTCGCTACGACTTCGCATATACCGCCGGTACGATGTACAGCGACACCCCGAACGCAACGTATTATGCCGTCAGAAATGCGATCCTCGGCGAATCCACGATCGGCGAGATGATCAGACTTTACGCATCGTCGTGCGAACGCGCGCTGCAGACCGCATTCCCCATGACGGACGGCTGAGCTTATTCCCTGACCGAGCCTGCGATCTCACGGAGCATCCCGCGTTTTTCTCCGCTCAGGGGGCAGAGCGGCAGACGGTATTCCTCCCTGCAAAGCCCCATGTCGGCGAGAACGGCTTTGACCGGGATCGGGTTCACCTCGCAGAACAGCGCGGACGCGATTTCGGATACGGAATCGAAGAGCGACCGCGACCGTTCGCGCTCCCCGCGCAGGAAAGCATCGGCGGCTTCGCTCACGGTGCGCGGCAGTATATTCGACAGGACGGATACGCAGCCCGCGCCGCCCGCCTCGAGTATCTGAAGATTTATTTCGTCGCAGCCCGAATATACGGCGAAGCGATCGCCGAAGGCGTCGATTATTTCCTTCGTGAACGAGACCTTGCCGGACGCTTCCTTTATTCCGCTTATGTTAGGTATGACGGACAGCCGCTCGAGCACATTCAGCGTGACGGGACAGCCGGTGCGCGACGGGACGTTGTATACGATCACGTCGCCGGGAACGGCGGACGCGATCGCCTCATAGTGCGCGACCATGCCGTCCTCGCTTGCCTTGTTGTAGTACGGGGTCACGCAAAGTACGCCGTCGGCACCCTCGGTAAAGGCGTTCTTTGCGCGCATTACTGCGTGGCGCGTTGAATTCGATGAAGCTCCGCTCAGAACCGGGATCCGACCGCCGACTCTCTCGGCGGCAAACGATATGAGCGCGCGCTGCTCGTCGTCGGTCATCGTGGAGCTTTCACCCGTGGTTCCGCATACGATCAGCGCGGATATGCCGCCGTCAAGCTGGCGGTCGATCAGACGGGCAAACGATTTAAAATCCGCCTTCCCGTCGAAAAACGGAGTTATTATCGCGGTGGAGGCACCGCGGAACAGATATTTACTTTTCAAAACGGAAATTCCTTTCTTTTTGCCGCGGCGCTTGGCCGCGTATATTTCCCGTATCATAATATTCCCGCACCGATCTGCGGGTTAACGAAAGGCAAAGCTTACATGATTAAAAACGACCTTGCGGAAACATCGCTTTCACTTAAAGATTTCGCATACGCCCTCCCGAAGGAACGGATAGCGCAGCATCCGGTCGAACCGAGGGATTCCTCGCGCCTTATGGTGATCGACCGCGCGAAACAGGGCGTCGAGCATCGGATCTTCCGCGATATAACGGAATACATACGTCCGGAGGACGTGCTGGTCATAAACGACACGAGAGTGCTTCCCGCGCGTATAATCGGACACCGCGTGTTCAACGCGGCGCAGGCTGGGGCGGGAGACCTTTCCGCCCCTGCGAAAACTTCGGTCGAGCTGCTTCTTCTGAGACAGCGCGGCTGCGATGAATGGGAGACTCTTGCCGGACCGGGCAAGCGTGCAATGACGGGGGATATCCTCGAATTCGGAGACGGCATACTCCGCGCGGAGATAAAATCGGTGATGCCGGACGGCAACCGCCTTGTGCATTTTACGGCGGGAAAGGACGCGCAGACCGTTTACGATGCACTGCATAGGGTCGGAACGATGCCGCTTCCGCCGTACATCACGGAAAAGCTTGAGGACAGCGAACGGTACCAGACGGTCTATTCGCGCGAGGAAGGATCGGCGGCGGCGCCGACGGCGGGGCTTCACTTTACGCCGGAGCTTCTCGACCGCATCCGGGAGAATGGAACTGCGATCGCGCCCGTTCTGCTTCACGTCGGGCTCGGAACCTTCCGCCCCGTCAAGGAAAAGCAAATAAAGGATCACAGAATGCATTCGGAGTTTTTCTCGGTGAGCCCCGAGAGCGCCGATCTGATCAACGGGCGCCGAGCCGCAGGCGGGCGCGTGATCGCGGTCGGTACGACCTCGTGCAGAACGCTCGAATCGGCATCCGACGAAAACGGGATACTTCACGCAATGTCCGACGACACGGGGATATTCATATATCCGGGATACAAATTCAAGATCACGGATGCGCTTATAACGAATTTCCACCTGCCCGAGAGCACGCTTCTCATGCTTGTCTCGGCTTTCGCGGGACGCGAGCGTATGCTCGAGGATTACCGCATCGCGGTCGAGGCGGGCTACCGCTTCTTCAGCTTCGGCGATGCGATGCTTATAGAATGAAAATGCCATACGGCATTCTTTATATTCGAAATCATATATGCTTACGGAATGTAAGCTTTTCGCAAAATATTCGAAACGCCGTTGACCGCATGGATATATCCCATGCTCGGGCGGCGATGCTTATCTGCAACTCCCGCGCTGCCGTATGATCGCGCATCACGGGTCACGCTCCCGCAAACGGGGATCGTGAGAATTTTACGAATATTATCGCGGCTCCCGAAGCCGGAACAAACATAAAGAAAGGTACGGTCACAATATCAATGCCAAAGAAAAAACAAAGCTACACCGAACAGTCGATCGTTTCTCTCAAGGGTGCGGACAGAGTCCGCAAGCGCCCGTCGGTCATTTTCGGCTCCGACGGGCTTGACGGCTGCGAACAGTCCGTTTTCGAAATAATTTCGAACTCCGTCGATGAAGCGCGCGAGGGCTTCGGCGACGTTATAACCGTAACCGTATTTTCCGACAACGCGATCGAGGTTGACGACCGCGGACGCGGCGTTCCGCTCGGATACAACGAGGCGGAGGAGCGCTACAATTGGGAGCTTGTGTACTGCGAGCTTTACGCCGGAGGCAAGTACGACAACAACTCGGGCGAGGCGGCTTACGAATATTCTCTCGGAATGAACGGACTCGGCGCGTGCGCGACGCAGTACGCTTCCGAGTACATGGACGTGTATTCGTATGACGGCGAGCGCGTCTCGGAAATACATTTCAAAAAGGGTGAGGTCGACCGTGAGCTCACCGTGAGAGATCTCGAGCGGCGCGAGCGGCGCACGGGAACGGTGACACGCTGGCGTCCCGATCTCGAGGTTTTTACGGATATCGCAATCCCGCGGGATTACTATACGCTGATCCTCGAAAAGCAGGCGGTCGTGAATGCGGGACTGAAATTTGTCCTCCGATTCGAGAATGCGGACGGCACGTTCGATCAGTCCGAGATACTGTATCCGAACGGCATATCCGATTATATAGAAAACGCGGTCGGAGATACGGCGCTGACGGAGACCGTCCGCTGGACGATGGAGACATCGGGAAAGGACCGCGCGGATAAGCAGGAGTACAAGCTTCGCGTCGATTATGTGTTCTGCGTATCGAGGACGGTCCATATGCTTGAGTATTTCCACAATTCGAGCTGGCTCGAGCACGGCGGCGCTCCGGAAAAGGCTGTGAAGAACGCTTTCACATACGCGATAGACAAGCGTCTGCGCGCTCTCGGACGGTACAACAAGAACGAATCGAAGATCGTTTTTCAGGATGTCGAGGACTGTCTCTGCTTCGTGTCGAACGGATTTTCCACGGTCGCGTCCTTCTCCGATCAGACGAAGAAGGCGGTAACCAACTCCTTTATCGCCGAGGCGATGACCGCATTCCTGCGTGAGCAGCTTGAGATATACTTTACCGAGAAGCCGCAGGAGGCGGACAAGCTTCTCACTCAGGTGCTTATCAACAAGCGCTCGAGAGAGCAGGCGGAATCCGCGAGAATAAACATAAAGGCGAAGCTCAACGCAAACCCGTCGGATATTTCGTCGCGGGTTGAGAAATTTGTCGGCTGCCGCTCAAAGGACCCGGAGCGGCGCGAGCTGTATATCGTCGAAGGAGATTCCGCAATGACCTCCTGCAAGCTCGGACGTGACGCGGAATTTCAGGCGATAATTCCCGTGCGCGGAAAGACGCTGAACTGCCTGAAGAGCAGCTACGACAAGATTTTCAAAAGCGAGATCATCGTCGATCTGCTCCGCGTTATCGGCTGCGGAGTGGAGCTTCCCTCAAAAATCAAGGGCGATATCATGAAATTCGATTATGACGCGCTCCGTTGGTCTAAAATAATAATATGTACGGATGCCGACGAGGACGGATTCCAGATACGCACGCTGCTTCTTACAATGTTCTACCGCCTTCTCCCGACGCTGATCGAGAAGGAGAGGGTGTTTATCGCCGAATCTCCGTTGTTTGAGATCACGGCAAAGGACGATATCTACTTCGCATACAACGAGCAGGAGAAGCAGCAGATCATAGCGTCGCTCGGAGACAGAAAGTACACACTTCAGCGTTCGAAGGGACTCGGCGAAAACGAGCCCGAGATGATGTGGAAAACGACCATGAATCCCGCGACGAGACGTCTCATAAAGATAACGACCGCAGACGCGGCGGATACCGCGACGATGTTTGAAACGCTCCTCGGAGACGATCTCGAATCGAGAAAGAGATTTATCGCCGAAAACGCCGAACGGTACATGGCTCAGGCGGATATCTGATCCGCCTGACAATCCTCCGCGCACCTTGCGTAAGGTGGATCGCGTTTTGGCGGATTTTCAATCATCACGGTCTCACGCGTTCCCTGTTCGCGGCAAAGCGGAGCTTTCAATGAGAATTCTTGCGGCAGTGTCGGGGGAAGCGCCCGACGGCGTGCGTTTGTTCACCGTCGGGCTTTTGTGCGCCCTTTCATCGGCGGGTCACACGGCGTGCGCGGCATTTTCGGGCGGCGTGCCCGATGAGATTTCAAAAAGCGGCGTGCATATTGTTAGGATTCAGAACGGCAGTGAGTATCGGACGCTCAAAGCGCTTATCACGGACGGCGATTTCGATGCGGTGTGCAGCTTTGACGAGTGCCTTGACCGCGTGCTCGCGCGGCTTAAAGATCATACGGATTTTCGCTTCGTCACGACCGCGTTTACGCCTTCGCGGAAAACGGTATGCGGGGAACGCACGGTCGTCATGTCCGCAGATGATGCGGACCGTCTTGCGTTATGCCGCTGTGTGTCATATGATAAGATCGATGTGCTTCCCGCAGACGCGGTGTGCTTTATGTCATCCCCGAGGAAGCTTTTTACGGAAAACGCGGTCGGGGAAATCTTTGCGGAGATTGCGGAAGTCTATCTTTCGTGCATCGGGAAGCTCGGCTTTCCGACGGAGTTTTCGCATTCCGACATTCTGTTCTGCGGATATTACGGCTACGGCAATCTCGGGGATGAATCGTCGCTCGAATGCCTGATCTCGGCGGTGCGGCGCGAGATCCCCGACGCGAGGCTGACGGTGCTTGCATCCTCTCCCGCAGAATTTTCCGAACGCTTCGGAGTGCGCGCCGTTGACCGTATGTCATTCTTTTCGGTCATGCGCGAGATACGGAGAGCCGGGGTTTTCGTTTTCGGCGGCGGTGGACTTCTGCAGGATGCCACGAGCCGCCGCAGCCTACGCTATTACACGCACGTTCTTTCGGCGGCATCAAAGCGGTGCCGCACCTTCGTTTACGCGAACGGGATAGGACCGCTTGAGCGCCGCGGCTCGCGGCAAAGCGTGATGCGCGCGCTCGGCGGAGTCGAAGATATCAGCGTGCGCGACGGACTGAGCGCGTCGTTTCTTTCCGAGCTCGGGCTTGAAAAGGATCGCTTCAGGCTCGGCGCCGACGGCGCTTTTATGATGATGCCCCCGGATGAGGCATCGGTCGCATCGGTCGGAGAAAGAATCGGGCTTCGCCGCGGAGAGGGATATTTTGCGGTCTCGCTCCGTCCGCTCGGCGGCTGCGGGGGAGATTTCGACAGCCGTATTTCCCGCGCGGTGCGCGATGTCTCGATAAAGACCGGGCTGTCACCCGTGATAGTCCCGATGCAGGGCGGCGAGGACAGAGCGCTTTGCGAGAGAATATGCGCGTTGTCGGTCGGGTCGGCTTATACGGCTCCGTTTTCGGATGCCGACAGCATTGCGGCGCTGTTTGCGGGAGCAGCCTTCACTGTCGGCATGAGGCTTCATTCGATTATATATTCCGCGTGCGTCGGCACTCCGGTGCTCGCGGTATCTTACGATCCGAAGATCGACGCGGCATGCGCGTACCTCGGACTGCCCGCGCCTCTTTCCGCATTTACAGTCACTTCGGAGGAAATGCTCGCGTCGCTGCCCGAACTTTCGGAGAGCGTGCCGCGCGAACGCATCGCATACCTTCGCGGTCTTTGCGAAGAGGACTGCCGGAGGATAATCGGCGCAGTAAGGGAAGAACGAATTTCGGATAAAGAAAAAGCGCGCCGTCACGGGCGCGTCGGAGGATATGATGATATATACGGTTACATTTAATCCGTCGGTGGACTGCATACTTCACATCGGCGATGTGAAGTTCGGCGGTCTTAATCGCGCGTCAAAGGAAGAATTTTTCTTCAGCGGAAAGGGAATCAACGTCTCCACGGTGCTCCACCGCCTCGGAGCGGCAACCTCGGCGATCACGTTCGTCGGCGGATTCACCGGAAGCGAGACCGAGCGCGTGCTTTCCCCGGACGTTCCGCTTGACGTTATCAGGCTCGCCGAAGGATGCACGAGAATAAATGTCAAACTGAAAGCCCCCGACGGCTCGGAGACCGAGATCAACGCGCCGGGCGCGCCGATCGGCGAGGATGGGATGCGGAAGCTGTACGCTCGGCTTTCGGTGCTCGGGAGCGGGGATACGCTCGTGCTTTCGGGCAGCGTTCCTTCAGATGTCGGAACGAACGTGTATTCGGAGATATTCGCGTCGCTTGAGGGACGCGGCGTGAGATTCTGCGCCGACGCGGCGGGAGCTCTTCTCCGCGGCGCGCTGAGCCGCAGTTTGTTCGTCATAAAGCCGAATGTCGCCGAGCTTGAGGAGACGCTCGGGCGGAGCGTAAACGGCGAGGCGGAGATATGCCGCGCCGCACGGGAGCTTCAGCGGATGGGAAGCGAGTATGTGCTCGTCACGGCGGGTGCCGACGGCGCGTATCTCTTTGCCCCGGGGGACAGAGCATATCATGCATCGGTTCCGTCGGGTGAGGTCATTGCAACGATCGGCGCGGGAGACAGCACGCTCGGCGGATTTCTCGGCGGATTTGATTCCGGACTCGGCGAGGCGGAATCTCTTCGCCTTGCCGCCGCCTGCGGCACTGCCACGGCGCGCTCCGTATGGCTTGCATCCCGCGAAAAGATCGAGGAGACGCTCGGCATGGTCACGGTGCACGAGCTTTGATACCGCGTGAAGGCGGCGAGCGCATTTCGCGCAATCTGCAAACTGCGGTACAAAAAACGGACAGCAAATTCCGGAGGATCCGGGCGGTCAATGCCGCCGATCCTTCACGGATGCTGTCCGTTTCTTAATTATAGCTTGACGTGATTCCGAGGTATTCCTCAAGGCAAAGACCGCTTTCGGTGACGGCTTTGGCGTTTTCCTTCCCGATGTACCGGACGTGCCACGGCTCATAGATATACCCGGTGATGCTTTCCTTTTCCTTCATATATCTTATTATAAAGCCGTATTTCCAGCAGTTTGCCGCAAGCCATTTTCCCTCGGGCGTGTCGCCGAAGGAGGTGTAGAGCGAATTGAGGTCAAGCGCCATGCCGCTCTGATGCTCGCTGTGTCCGGGACGCGCCGAGTATGTGTCGGCAAGCGCGGCGCCGTCGCGCGCGACGTAATCGTTGTAGATGATCTTCTGATCGATGTACGAGCGGAATCCCGATTTGCACCAAAGGCTGATCCCGTCTGCGGCAGCGGCGGACTGCATTTCCCAGAACGCGCGGTTCGTCTCGTCCGTAAGTCCGCCGGGATAGTAGGATTCGGGGAGAGGGTACGTTTTGTTCGCAATCAGTATCCCGCCGACGTATGTCACACCGTCGATCCGCTCAATGTCGTAGCCCTTGGAGGTCTTTCCGAGATATTCGCTGCCGCCGTTTGTCTCCGGCGGATTTTCATTCCCCGCCGTGACCGGCGGCGTGCTTTCGGCAGTCTCCGTATCGGCAGTTTCGACGGGGACAGTGGTTTCCGCAGGCACGGTCGTTTCCGCGGGCTCCTCCGATGTGCTGTCGGAGGTGCTTTCGGTATCCGCCGTGCTTTGCGATACCTCCGGAACGCTTTCCGTTCGGCTCTCCCCTTCATCATCCGTGCGGGAGTGCACAAAGCGGCAGGCGGCAAGCACCGCGAGACATATGAGCGCAGTGCAGAGCACGCAGGCTGCAAGCGCGGGGGAAGAACTCTTTTTTCTTCTGTTATTTCTTTTCTTCTTTTTCATCGGTATCTTTTGTGTTTCCATCGGCGCTGCCGTCGGCATCGCCGTCCTTTTTGCCGGCATCGCTCCGATCCTTGCCGTTTTGCGCTTTGCCTGCATTCATGTCGTTTATCGACACCGCAACGGTGTGCTTTATCTGAGACCACTCAACCTTGCGGAACAGAGCGGCGATCGATATCGGGATGTAGGTGAACATGAAGAGCGGGAAGGTGAAGAACGATTTTATCTTTCTTCCTTTCGTGGTGAGGATCTTGTTCCACTCCGTAACTCCGGTGATCACACCGATCGCAAAGTACATTATGTACATGACCGCGACGGTCATGGCAAGCGCACCCCAGAAAAGCCCGACATGGGGGTCTTTTGTGCAGATCGCAACGATGAGGGTGATCACGTTGTAGAAGAATCCGATCACCGAGAGGAATATCGCGGGCATGGTCGTCATGGTCATGTCGAATGCGGAGAATCCGCCTTTTCCGCCGATGCTCTTCATGAGCCGTCCGCCGTAATTCATGAATACCTGAAGATATCCCTTCGCCCATCTGAGACGCTGCTTCCACGACTGCGAAAACGTCTCGGGCTGTTCGTCGTAAAGCATTGCGTCCGCAGCGTATGCGATCTTTTCTCCGTTTATGATGTTGTCCACGGAGAATTCGATGTCCTCGGTGAGAAGGAAGTGCTTCCAGCCGTCGTTTTTGTTGATTATATCGCGGTGAACCATGAAGCCCGTGCCCGATACCGCACAGCTTGTGCCGAGAATCATGCGGGGATTGTTGAGGTAGACCGCTTCGCGCAGGAACCAAAGCGCATATCCGGAGGAAATCCAGTTCGTACCGTAGTTCTTTGAATTACGGTAGCTTGTGATGATCCTGTGCCCGGCGGAGAATACGTGGTTCATCTCCGTCATGTAGTTCTCGTCGAGCAGGTTATCCGCGTCGAGGATCAGATAGGCGTTGTAGTACTCTTTTCCGTAATCTTCGAAGATCTTGTGGAAGAGATAGTTAAGCGCATGCCCCTTTCCGACCTTTTCGGTCGAAAAACGCTCGTACACGATGGCTCCGGCTTCGCGCGCACGCTCCGCCGTGTCGTCGGTGCAGTTGTCCGCGCAGACGAACGTGTCGATCAGCTCGGCGGGGTAATTCTGCTTTTTGATGCTGTCGATCAGATTGTGTATTACGTCGCGCTCGTTACGGGCGGAGATTATCACCGCATAACGGTTTCTGTTGTCGGAGGTGTATTTCTTCGGCTCTTTGATCAGCGCGATCAGAATGTATATGAACTGATATGTGTAGCATACCGTGAAGAAGATCGCAAGGATCAAATTTACAATGAGCAGATCTTTCATTTTTATGAAAACCTTTCGGCATATATCTTGTTTGTGAAGCGATGCGGCGGCATCTGGATAAGCCCCGCCGCCGCGTCCGCGCAAATAGCCCGCAACACTTCAAAATAATTATACACCATATGAGTTAAAGTGTCAAGTTTTGTTTGAACAGGGAAACGGCGGAGAGGTGTACGGAAAGGAGAAGGTCAGCGCCCGATCATGGTGAGGAATTCGGCTTCGCCTATTACGCGGACGCCGAGCGAGTTCGCCTTCGTGAGCTTTGAGCCCGCTTCCGCTCCCGCGATCACTGCGGACGTCTTTTTCGATACGCTCGACGACACCTTTCCGCCGCGCGCCTTTATCTCGGCGGAGGCTTCGTCGCGTGTCATAGAGGAGAGCGTGCCCGTCAGAACGAATGTCATGCCGTCGAAGTCCTGCGATACCTTCTCGGACTTTGCACCTTCGGTGACGACACCCGCTGCCTCAAGCGCATCGATCAGCGCTGCCGAGGACGGGAGCGAGAAAAACGCCGCCGCGCTTTCCGCGGTGATCTCGCCTATATCAGGGACGGCGGCAATGTCTTCGGCACTTGCCGAAGCTATTGCTCGTATCGACCCGAATTCGGAAATCAGCGCCTCGGCGGCTCCCGCTCCGATGTGGCGTATGCCGAGCGCGAACAGCAGCCGCGCGCCGCCGCGCGTCTTTGATTCGTTTATCGCCGCAATAATGTTCACGGCGCTTTTCTTGCCCATGCGCTCAAGTCCCTCGAGGTCTTCCTCTCTGAGAGAGTATATGTCCCCGACCGATGATATAAGCCCCTTTTCGATAAGCTGAGATACAAGCTTTTCGCCCATGCCCTCGATGTTCATCGCACCGCGCGACACGAAATGCTCGATGCGGCGCTCGCGCTGAGCCGGACATTCGGGATTCAGACAGCGCAGCGCACCGAGAGAGACGTTGCCGCTTTCCTCGTCGAATTCCGCTTCCTTATCGTAAAACAGCGGCTCGCCGCACGACGGGCATTTTTCGGGAAACGCAAAATCACGCTCCGCACCCGTGCGCTTCTCCGGGACGCTGCGGATTATTTCCGGTATTATGTCGCCCGCCTTGCGGACGACGACCGTGTCGCCGATCTTCAGATCGCGCTCCCTGATTATATCGATGTTGTGTAGCGTCGCACGGGATACCGTTGTCCCCGCAAGGCGCACCGGTTCAAGCTCGGCAGTGGGGGTCAGCGCGCCCGTGCGCCCCGGCTCAAACGTGATGTCGAGAAGCACGGTCTCCTTCTCCTCGGGCGGGAATTTGTATGCGACCGCCCATTTCGGCGTGCTCGTCCCCTCTCCGGCGATCCTCCTCTTTTCGAGGGAATCCACCTTTACGACCGCCCCGTCAATGTCATATTCCAGCACGGCGCGCTTTTCGCCGATTTTCTCGACCTCGGCAATCACCTCTTTTGCGGTGTGCGCGATTTTATAGCTTATAACGGGGAATCCGAGATCGCGCAGATCGTCGATTGAGGCACTGTGGTATTCTTCGTCCCGATCTCCGTACTGAAAGTTGAATACGAATATATCAAGTCCGCGCTTTGCCGTGACCTTCGGATCGAGCTGGCGGAGCGAGCCCGCCGCGGCATTTCTCGGATTTGCGAATACCTTTTCACCGTTTTCCTCGTTTTCGGCGTTGATCCTGAAAAACGTCGCCCTCGGCATGTATACTTCGCCGCGCACGCAGAAATTTCCGCCGTACGCGACCTCCTTCGGCAGCGACGCAATCGTGCGTGCGTTTTCGGTGATGTCCTCACCGACTTTCCCGTCGCCGCGCGTGGCGGCACGGATAAGTTTTCCGCCTCGGTATTCGGCGGCGACGGAAAGACCGTCGATCTTAGGCTCGACGGTAAAACGCACGCCGTCGCCGAGCGTCTCCTTCATCCGCCGAACGAAATCCTCAAGCGATTCGCGGTCGAATACGTCCGTGAGGCTTCCGAGGGGAACGCGGTGCGTGACCTTCGAGAATTTCTCCGACGCTTTTCCGCCTACACGGTGGGTCGGCGAATCCGGAGAATCAAGCTCCGGAAAAGCAGCCTCGATCGACCTAAGCTCTTCGAACATCGCATCGTATTCGAAATCGGAGATCTTCGGCGCGTCGCTGTTGTAATACAGGTCTGAATTTTCGGCGATCTGAGCGCGCAGCCACGCGGCACGCTCGGCGGCGTTGTTTCTTTCCATTTATATTCCTTTCGGGAGGATGTCTTCCTCTCTGAAAATTTCGCTTTCTTCGGTATTATATTATATCACCCGAGGCACGAAAATTCAACGGGGCATATAATATAGTGTGAAATAAAATTGCCGGAGCGTGTCCGGAGAAGGTACGGTGAAGCCGATGAACACACATTCTTTCGGAATACTCGGCGGCGACAGCCGCTTTCTGTATCTTGCAAGGTATCTCGGGGAGAGGGGATATTCCGTGCGGGCGTTTGTACGCCGCAGCGGAGACGCGGGAGCGGACGGGGTCGATCCCGCCCGGTTCTGCACATCACTGCGCGAGTGCGCGGAGTGTACCGACCTCGTGCTTCCGCTTCCCGCTTCCTCCGACGGGGCAAATCTTTCTTTTCCGCCGGACGGCGGGAAAATCCCGCTGAATACGGTGTTTGCCTCCGTTAAAAAGGGCACGAGGGTATTCGCCGGATGCTGTTCGAGATACATTGCCGATCTCGCGCGCGACGCCGGGGCGGTGCTGTACGATTATTATACTTCGGAAGAGCTTCTTTATAAAAACGCGCTTCTCACCGCGGAGGGCGCGCTTTTCGAGATATCCTCGGCAGTGTGCAGACCGTTTCTCGGCCTCGGCGTTACGGTGTTCGGATACGGCAGGATCGCCTCCCTTCTTACGCGCAGACTTGTGCTTCTCGGAAGCCGCGTAAATGTCGTATGCCGCAGCGAAAAAGCACGCGCCGCCGCTTGGGCGGACGGAGCACGGGCTTTTTCCTTCGGAGAAAGCGCCGCTCTCGCACCCGAAACGGAATGCGCGGTCAATACCGTTCCCGCATGCGTCATCGGGGAAGATTTTCTTTCCGCAATGGATTTTCACACGCCGGTGCTGGAGCTCGCGTCATCCTCCGGCATCGATTCCGCCGCCGCGGAAAGGTACGGGATAACGGTAAAGCGCGCAGCCGGACTTCCGGGAAAGTATTTTCCCGAGAGCGCCGCGGCGGTAATCGGCGATGCGATTCTCGCCGTGCTGTGACCGATGCGGCGCCGCGGTTTTGTAAAATGAGCAGAAAAGAAAGGCAAGGTCACTGAAAAATGATAGGATACGCAATGTGCGGCTCTTTCTGTACACATTCGAAAAGCCTTCGGGCTCTCGGCTCAATCGTCGGGGAAGGCTGGGACGTTCTCCCCGTGATGAGCGAATGCGTATGGGATACCGATACCCGCTTCGGAACGAGCGAAGAGCTTAAAAAGCGGGTAACGGAGCTTGCCGGATGCGAAATAATACACACGGTAAAGGAAGCGGAGAGGCTCGGACCGGAGATCGCGCTTGAATATATGATAATCGCTCCCTGCACGGGGAATACGCTCGCCAAGCTCGCCTGCGGGATAACGGATACGGCGGTATGCATGGCGGCAAAGGCACACATGAGGTCGGAGCGCCCTCTTCTGATCGCGCTTGCTTCAAATGACGCGATATCCGCCAACCTCGGAAACATCGGCAGGCTTCTTATGAGAAAGAACGTGTTTTTTGTTCCGATGCGGCAGGATGCCCCGATCGAAAAGCCGTTTTCGCTTGTCGCGGATTTTTCGCTTGTCGGAAGATCGTTTGCGGCAATGCGCGAGGGAAAGCAGCTTCGCCCGCTCTTCAATTGACAGGCAGGAATTTTTGGTGTATAATACCTTTACGGCGCGCCGTACGCACGTTTTTCGAAGCGCGCCTTCGGAAGCATCACGGGGTTTGCCGCAGCCTGTCTTGTAAGGGGTATTGTACATTATGGTTGATCTTCTCGATCTTCAGAAAAAATTTATTCTCGCACATCTCGGCGAGGGTGACTGCGCCGCCGACTTCACGATGGGAAACGGTCACGATACGCAGTTTCTGTCAATGACGGTCGGAGAGCGCGGTCATGTCTTTGCTTTTGATATACAGGAGAAGGCGCTCGTCTCGACGAGAGAGCGCCTTGCCTCTTCCGGATGCCCGGAGAACTATACGCTGATCCATGCGTCGCATCACGTGATGCGCGATTACATCGACCGACCGATAAAGGCGGGAATGTTCAACCTCGGCTATATGCCGGGAAGCGGGAACAAAGCGCTTACCACAATGCGCGAAACGACGCTTCCCGCGGTCGAGGCGGCGATATCCCTTCTCGGAGAAGACGCGATACTTCTCATCGCCGTTTACCCCGGACATCCCGAGGGCCGCGCCGAGGGCGAGGAGATCGAGCGGTTTCTTTCGTCGCTGTCGCGCTACGTCTACTGCACGGCGAAATTCTGTATGCTGAATTCGCCGGACAGCCCGTATTTCATGATCGTCGAAACAAAAGCGTCAAAAAAGCGAAACGGATGAATTCAATCGCATCGAATGAGGCAAACTTTTCCCGAGAGCACCGCAGCTGCGGCGAATTCGGATCGAAGGAGAGATTATATGAACGGAAATAACGGCGAACGCGGATGGGCAAGACCGGAGGGCGCGGGGCATTACGAAGAAAGGCGCGGCGCACCTTCCGGGTATCGCGGCGAACCGGGAAGGCGAAATTCCGCACTCGGCGGCAGACTGATACTTTTTCTCGTGCTTTTCCTGCTTCTTGCGGGAATATGCGCGGCGCTGTTTGCGGTTTATTTTTTCAGCACGCCCGATAAAATCGGCTCTTCAATGAAATATACCTACGGCAGGGAAAGCGTCAGGGTGTCGGAGAAAAACGCTTACCGCGGCGGAAAGCTCTACGTTTCGTTTTCGAGGATCGCCGATATGGCTTTGATGTCGAAGACCGGGGACTCGTCCGAGATGAGATTCATCCTTGCCGACGGCGCATCGGACTCCGCCGGAACGGGCAATGAGGAATACGTTTCCTTCAAGGCGAACGATGCCGACTGCACGGTATCCGGCACGAAAATACGCCTTTCGGGAGACTGCGTTTTTTCGTCGGGCGAGGTGTTTGTCCCGGCTGATTTCGTCACCGAATACATGGACGGGATCACGGTTGAAGCGGACAGCGCCAAAAGGACCGTTAAAATAAGCAGGAACAAAACCGAGGAGACAGACGCGGACGGCAAGTTCACCGACGCGGCTGTGACGTTTACGCTGAAAGCCTCGCTTGCCCCGTCAAAGCTTTCGGGAAATAACACCTCGGACACTGCGGGAACGGGAAATGTGAAAAAGGACATCGAGGTGACGTTTGCCACCGATCTATCGGAGTACGAAAAGTATATGACCGCCGACTCTGACGAATACCTCGTGCTTGTGAACAGACAGAACACCGTCGATGCGTCGCTTTCACCGTCCGATCTCGTCGATGTGCGCGATACAAGAAGCGACCGCTCCGCGCGAAAGATGCGCGAATATGCGGAAAAATCTCTCGAGGCGATGTTCAATGAGATGCGCGCCGCGGGATATACCGATGTATCCGTGACGAGCGCGTACCGCTCCTACGATGAGCAGAAGAACCTTTACGCGGGCTACGTCACATCCGAGATGTCGCGCGATCCGTCGCTCACCGAGGAAGCGGCGCGAGCGGTCGTTGACACCTATTCGGCGCGCGAAGGTACGAGCGAGCATCAGACGGGACTTTGCTGCGATATGCACAACCTGCCCGGAGCGGATCAGGCTTTTGCAAATGAGGCGGTGTATTCGTGGCTTGAGGAAAACGCGTGGAAATTCGGCTTTACCGAGAGATTCCCGAAAAACAAAACGGAGATCACCGGATATTCGTATGAGCCGTGGCATTGGCGTTTTGTCGGACGTGCCGCCGCTTACGAGATGAAGCAGCGCGGCATGTGCCTCGAGGAATATGTCGAATATAAAAACAAATAATTGCATTTCGGCAGTGAGGGCGGACAGACCCTCACTGTTTTTTGCAAAAATATATACTTTTTTAATAAATCATGTTGCATTCGGAAAAAGTATCTGTTAAAATTGTATCATCGTATTTTTTATTTTCCCCCGAAAGGAAAACGACGAATGAAGAAAATCATCTCCCTCGCGCTGTGCTGCATGATCGCCGCGTCGGCTTTTGCATCATGCGCACAGACTCCGGTGAAGAACTATTCGCCGA
>ERZ827490.1377-NODE-1377-length-31802-cov-3.516584_pt1 | contig 31802 bp, 24 predicted proteins | sample MGYA00519770_ERZ827490 | MGnify/ENA primary metagenome ERZ827490 (study PRJEB31778, sample SAMEA3449324) | human gut metagenome | biome: human gut; feature: human-associated habitat; material: faeces | place: United Kingdom | collected 2010/2012 ...
TGACAAACACCCTCTTGCCCTGGAAGCTTCCTCCTGTCACCAAGATCATTCCTACATTCCTCCCATCAAGCCCGCTTTTAAAAGGACTGCGGCCGCTGCCAGGCCGGCCAGTTCGCAAACCTGCAAAAAGCATCCGGCTAAATCTCCTGTCACCCCGCCAAACTGTTTCACGGACATCCTGTAATACCATACGAACACAGCCAGATGGGTCATAAGCAGGACTCCTGCCAGCATGCCTGCCCCGTGGCATCCCACCTTAGCGGCTGCCGCACCTGCTGCCAGGCAAATAAGCATCCACAGAAGCAGCACCAGGGAATCCGTCCTTTTCCTGGCTGCCCCGCCAAATCCGGCTGCCAGTCCCTTCTTCTTGGCCTGGGGAAACGTGACCACGGAGAGGCCGCTGAAGGCCCGCTCCATCACAAACACAAGACAGGGAACCGCATAAAGAAAATATCTGTCCCCCCTGTCCTCCCTCAGGACAAGGGACAGGTATTCATGGAAAACGCCCAGATAAAGCATCATATAAACGCCGAAGGAAATGACTGCAAAGGCTCCCAGATGGGGGTCTTTTAAAATTTCCAGCTTTCTGCTTCTGTCGCCATAGGAATGAATGGCATCCATGGTATCCAGAAAACCGTCCATATGAATTCCTCCGGTTACCAGCAGGGGAATGGCTGCCCCTGTAAGAGCCGCAGCACCCACGGACAGATTCAGCACATCCAGGGCAAAATGGAGCCAAAGGCCCAGGGCCGCTCCCTGGACAATCCCCACCAGAGGAAAAAAGCACATGACATAGCGCATGCGGTCTTCACTCCACTCCACGTTGGGCATAGGTATCTTGGAATACATGGAAATTGCTATGATGCAGGAATAAAGTCCGTTCATTCTCCCTGACACTCCCTTCTTTTAAAGTCAGCCCCAATTGCTGCCGGTCCCAGAGCGGAGGGCTTTAAGAGCACGGGAATGCCGTAAACCACCTCCACCACCCGGTCCGCGGTAGATGCCAGCTTCTGATTCAGGCAGCCCATGAGACGGATATACTCCATTGTCTCAGGTTCGTAACAGATTCCATCCCGATCCACTTCATTGGTGACAATCACCATATCCTGAACCTGTCCGGCCAGGGAAATGATATCCTCCGCAATCTTATGGGACAGACATTGGATTGGACCGCCCTGCTGCTCTCCTGCTTCCGTTTTCCCTGTCCCCTCCTTAAACATCTCATTGGCCGCCAGGTTGGATACGCACTCCAGCAAAAGAGCACGGCCGGTCCGGGATAAGGGGCTTAAACCGGTCTCATACTCTCCAACCATCACTTCTCCCACATTCCGGGGCTTTTCTATGGTGATGAATCCCTTTCCCTTTCGGAGCACACGGTGGCGCTCCACCTTATCCCGTCCCTCTTTTCCATATGCAATCATGGTAGCCACATAAAAACGGCGGGAACAGGGGGAGTCCAGAATAAGCCCTTCCGCGTATTCTGATTTTCCGCTGCCGCTTCCGCCTGTCACCAGAGTAATCATTCCAGGTCTCCTATTATCGTGTCGTCATGTTCATCCAAATTCCTTACATTCCAATTACAGAAGATGCTCATACGCATCCACATGGATGTCATCAAAGCTGCTCATCTGCGTGTACACAGCCGCCGCCATATCCAAAAGCGGAAACAGGGCCGCTGCGCCGGTGCCCTCCCCCAGACACATTCCCGCAGAAATAGCAGGTTTAAGGCCAAGAGCATCCAGAACCATTGCCCCGGCAGGCTCGGCTGAAACGTGGGAGGCCAGCAGATATCCTTTTACATCCGGGCTGATTCTGACGGCCGCCAGAGCGGCTGCCCCTGTTATGAGTCCGTCCAGCACCACCGGCAGGCCGCAGGCCGCGCATCCAATGTAAAAGCCCGTCAGGGCCGCCAAATCCAGTCCACCCACTTTGGACAGCGCGTCCACCGGGTCCTCCCCGGACGGCTTGCGGATACGGATGCCTTCCCTTATGACCTGCACCTTGCGGTTGTAGCCGGCAGTGGTCAGACCAGCCCCCCGGCCCGTCACCAGTTCCGGGTCCATATTAAGAAGTACGGAAAGCAGGGCGCTGCTGGTAGTGGTATTGCCGATTCCCATTTCCCCGGAGCCAGCCAGCACATATCCCCTTTCCTTCAGTTCCACGGCCATATCTGCACCTGCCTCCATGGCCCTCACTGTCTCCTCCATGGTCATGGCAGGTTCCTCCAGGAAATCCTTTGTCCCATATGCCACTTTCCGGTTCACCACGCCGGGAACCGCGTCGCGGCAGGCCATACCCACATCCACAGGAATCACGTCGGCCCCTGCCTGGCGGGCCATTAGGCATACACACGAATTTCCCCGGGCCATATTCCCCGCCACAATGGCGGTAACCTCCTGCCCTGTCTGGGTCACCCCTTCCTTTACAACGCCATTATCCCCACACATGACCACAATAGCCCTGGGACGCAGGCTGACTGCCAGGCTGCCGGAAGCAGCGGCAATGCGTATGATATCCTCCTCCAGGACTCCCAGGCTTCCCAGAGGTTTGGCCACCTGGTCCCAGCGCTGCTTTGCCTGCTGCCTGAGTGCCTGGCGGGCCGGCTTAATGCTGTTCATCGCTTCCTTCAATGTCATAGCTCATGTTCCTCTCCGTCATGTTCTTGTCCGTTACGCTCTTGTCTGTCATGTTTCCGGTCATGTCTCTGTCCGTATTCCACGCACTGTCCGGCAAACCGCCGGACCAGTCCGGGGCAGGAAGGATAATAGAGGTGGGGGAATCCTGCCATCACCTGTTTTGCTGTTCTCATACAGGGCCAGCTGCGGCCGCCCTTTGGCTTGGCAGCCGTCATACAAAATTCATCCTCCCCGCAATCGCAGTCCCAGTAATGAAATTCATGGCCTTTTATCTCCTCCCCTTCCCGGAGATAGGGAAGGCAGCGGTTGGGCCCCAGGGTTATGTATCCAAACCTGCCGGTTTTCCCGGCCCTGTATCCGTGGCCCTTCAAGACCCCTGCCATGGGATAAACCGTTCCGTCGGCTCCCTCCAGACTGTCCAGCAGATAGAGGTATCCCCCGCACTCTGCCAGAATGGGCATCCCGGACGCGGCAGCTGCAGCCACCGAATCCCGCATGGTCCTGTTCGCCGCCAGGGCCTCCCCGTGGTTTTCAGGATAACCGCCTCCTAAAATCAGCCCGTCCAGCCCATCCGGCAGTTTCTCCTGATGGAGCAGACTAAAATACACAAGCCGGGCCCCGGCCTGTTCCATAGCCCTCAGGTTGTCCTCATAATAAAAACAGAATGCCTCATCCCTGGCAATCCCCAGGCGGAAATGCGGTATGTTTCCAGGCTCGTTTCCCAGCTTGTTTCCCGGCTTAATTCCCGCTACATTCCCCGTTTGCTGCCCGGCTCCTGCTTCTTCCCGGACCGGTACCTCCCTGTCCCGTCCGCCTGCCTCAGAAGCAATCTTCAATAGCGGTTCCCACTCCAAATTTTCATCCATCCGGTCCGCCAGCTGTTCCAGCTGCTCCCTGATTCCATCTATCTCATCCGGAAGCACCAGTCCCAGATGACGGCTTCCCACATGAAGGAAGTTCAGTTCAGGTAAATATCCAATGACCGGAATCCGAAACAATTCCTCCACCATAGGTTTTATACGGTTATATATCATGGGGGACATGCGGTTGAAAAAGATTCCCCTTATGTTGTTATTTTTTTTACCCTTGCTCTCATGGCAGTCTGTGTTTCCGCAAACACACCCATGCAGTCCGTTGGATGTATGAGATTTTTTCTCGCGATAATTTTCCTCATTCTCTTTCCATCTTCTCTTCCTGCATTCTTCGTATTGCATGCCAGCCGCACATTCAGCATCACAGTCAGTTTTATCGTGAGTTTTTTCCTCGTCTTTACCCTCCAGCATGGCATCATACTCCAAAAATCCCTGAATCAATGCCATCAGCGATAAGCTGGCTCCTCTTCCATCCACCACCAGAATGGCAGGCAGACCAAGAATACTTCCAATCTCAAAAGAACTCCCCTGAACAGACACGCCCCCAAGGCCGTCAAAATATCCCATGACCCCTTCCGCCACTACAAAATGGCGTTCCATGCTCCGGGACAGCTTCTGTCTCATATGTGTCCCGGTCTCAAAAAAGCTGTCCAGGTTTCCATTTTCCACTCCCAGAACCCTGCGGTGGAACAGGCCGTCAATGTAGTCCGGTCCGCACTTAAACGCAGCCGGATTATATCCCTTCCTCTTAAGGAGGGTCAGCAGGCCGCAGGTTACCATCGTCTTCCCGCTGCCGCTTCCCGGAGCCGCTATCATAACTCCTGCCATTGTATCTCTCCCTCATCGTCTTTTGGGTCCTGCATAACCGCCACATACACCGGATTCTGTGCTTTTGGCATATGGTAGCTTCCCACCGTATCCACAGGAGCTGCCCATATCTGGGTTATCTCTCCTGTGGCGAATCCGAATTCCTTCATACACGCCAAAATTTCACCAACAGTCTCCAGTGTAATGGCATTAGCCACAATTCTCACATGGGGATTGGCGTCAAGGAGAGCTGCCACGATTTCACGCATGTGACCTCCGCTTCCTCCGATGAATGCATGAGTGGGAGGTTCCAGCCCCTTCATAGCCTCAGGCGCCTCGCCTTCCACAATGTGAAATCCCATCCAGCTTCCGTGGAACTTCTGGCAGTTGGATTCAATCAGCTGCAGGGCTTCCCGGTTCCGCTCAATGGCATACACCTGGCCGCTGCCGCCCCACTTGCGTATCTCCATTCCCATCTCCACCGCCACAGAGCCGGTGCCGGCCCCGATATCATAACACACGGCCTGGGAGCCGATACACAGCTTATCCAGTGATATCCTCCGTACCTCCTTTTTGGTCATAGGCACCTGCCCCCTGATATAGTCCTCATCCTGGGGGCCGGGCTGCGGATAAAGCTGTCCTTCCGCTGCCTCTGTATTCTCCACCAAAACACAAGCCAGACTGCCAAAGGGAAGGCGCTCATCCTCCATCAGAAGCTCAGCAGGCGTCATCTGCCAGGCAATGCGTTCGTCCTCGTATGAAAAATTTTCTCCGGCCCATAAAGTCACGCTGCTCATTCCGCTGCTGACCAGCTGACGGCACAAATCCGGCACGCTGCCGGCTCCGCCCAGCAGAATAAAACAGCTCTTGAAGCTGCGGATATAGGCCACCACATCACAATCCCTTCCATGGCTGCTGACCGGATGGACATTCTGCCAGCTCTTTCCCAACCTGGCGCAGAAATAGGACAGGCTGGATACACCCGGAACAAATTCCACATCCCATCCTTCCCGCAAAAATGCCTTGGCCGCCGCCTCAGCTCCGCTGTAAAAGCCCGTATCTCCTGACAGCACCAGGGCTGCCTCGTCCCACCGGAAGCTGCCCAGCCACTGTACCATCTCACTGGGCTTATAGGCTGAAAATACCCGTTTCTTATCGGTGTACGCGCTGACGCTGTCCAGCATCCGGTCCGCCCCCATCACTACCTGGGCCGCCTCCAGGCAATCCATTGCCCGGCCCGTCAACTGGTCCTCGCCCCCCATTCCTATGCCCACCAGATATACAATTGGCCTTAAATCATCCATATATGCTTCCTTTCTTTTCATGGTCCATCCACTCCTTTAGCTGTCCCTTTATATCATCCAGGGATATGCCTTCCCCGCTGCCCGGCCGGTCAATCACCACTGCCGCTGCCCCGGCCCTGTGGGCTGCCTTTATCTTTTCTGAAAAGCCTCCTGCTGCGCCCCCATCCTTGGTCACCAGATACGCACATCCGTATTCCCTGAGCTGTACCAGATTCATTTCCTCTGAAAATGGTCCCTGCATGGCAATGATATGGCGGCCCTCAAAGCCCAGACTCCTGCACTGGGCCACGGCCTCCGCCGAGGGCAGGATCCTGGCATACACTCTCTGATCATAATCCCTTATCCTTGTGTAGATAGCCAGCTCCTTGCTGCCTGTGGTCACCAGAATATTTCCCTCCACAGAGGACAGCCATGCAGCGGCTGCCTCCACATCCGGCATATGGATGACTCCCGGCCGGTTGTCCCCGGCCCCCGGTTCACGCAGGCACCTTAAAAGCCGCAGGCCCTTTCGTTTGGAACAGGCCATTTTTATGTTCTGGGTTACTGCCACCGCATATGGATGGGTGGCGTCAATGACCAGTTCCGGCCGCAGTTCATCAAACATACGTTCCATTTCCGTGACATCCAGGCGCCCCTGGCGTATCTCCATACATCCGTTCTCGTCCGGCCTGCTTATATCCTCCAGCAAATCCCTTCCATATCCGGTAGCCACGCAGATTACAAAGGGCTGGTCAAGCTCCTGAAGATATTCCGCCAGCAGCCTTCCCTCCGTGGTCCCGGCAAACAGTATGACACTCTTCTTAATTTCCTTCATACCTGTAACCTCTGGGCGTTACCATATAGGGGCCAATCTGCCTGGTATGGGAATTGCCGATATAAACCGTGGTAAACATGTCCACCCGGCGATCCTTCAGCTCCTCCAGGGGCAGGACCTCCATTTCTTCCCCTTCCCTGCCAATGTTCACAGCCAGCCCGCACACGGTATCCTCTGCCCTGTACTTTAGAATCCGGCTGCACGCCTGCCGGAAAAAATCAGGCCGTCCCTTGCTGGCCGGATTGTACAGGCATATGACAAAATCAGCCTGGGCCGCTGCCTCTACCCGGTTCCATATGTCTTCCAGGGGTGTGAGCCGGTCGCTTAAGCTGATGACAGCAAAATCGTGCATCAGCGGTGCTCCCAAAACAGCTGCCCCTGCGCAGGCAGCCGTAATTCCCGGCACAATCCTGACTCTGACGCCGGGGTACTGCTGAGCCAGCTCCAGTATAAGGCCCGCCATTCCATAGACCCCCGCGTCCCCGCTGCAAATCATGGCTGTATTCTTTCCCTCCATGCAGCATTCAAACGCCTTCCGGCACCGTTCCTCTTCCCTGGTCATGGCGGTGGTCAGGAACTCCTTCTGGGGGAACAATCCCCTTACCAGGTCCACATAGACCGTATAACCGGCTATGACCTGGCACCGGCCCATCACTTCCAGCGCCTGTCCTGTCATCTGCTTTTTTTCTCCGGGTCCCATTCCCACCACATAGAGTGTTCCCGGCTCCAGTTTCCCCGGGACGCTTTCCCGGCCCGCACGAAATCCGGTGGTAAAGGCGGGGTCGTAAAGCTTTGAGCGCTCATAACCTGTCTGGGCCACAGTATTCCCCACCACAATAAGGGCGGTCTTATGGATGCCCTCCCTGTCTGCTGTCTCCTCTAATGTGGCTACCGTACACCGGACCACCTTCTCATCCGGCCAGGTCGCCTTATATACAATGGCTGCGGGGGTATCTCCCGGATATCCGCCCTTTACCAGCTCCTCTGACAGCTCTCCCGTCATGCCTGCGCTCAGGAATATCACCATGGTGCTGCCGTGGGCAGCAAATTTCCCTATGGATTCACGCTCCGGCACCGGTGTTCTCCCGGCCATTCTGGTTATTACCACACTCTGGCTGATACCGGGCAGGGTATATTCCATTCCAAGGGCTGCGGCGGCTCCGCAGAAAGAACTGACCCCGGGACATATGTCATATTTTATCCCCCTGGCGTCCAGTCCGTCCATCTGTTCCCGTATGGCACCGTAGAGGCAGGGATCCCCGGTATGAAGGCGCACCGTTGTAAGACCGTCCCATTCCGCCTGTTCCATCACTTCCATAACCTGCTCCAGGTCCATGGAGGCACTGTCATAAATCCTTGCATCCTGCCTGGCCCAGCCCAGAAGATCACGGCTGACCAGGGAACCCGCATAGATGACCACATCTGCCTCTGACAAAAGTTTCTGTCCGCGGACCGTAATCAAATCAACCGCCCCCGGACCTGCTCCTACTATATGTATCATCTTGCTCCGCCTTTCATCTATTTCTTAATCTGTTCGTAAAGTACAATAACATATCATCTGCGCCGGTGGTTGCCCCAAGTATCCCGCGCTCATTGGTAAATACAATAACCTCTGCCCTCAGACGTCCGCCGGCCCGCCGTTTCACATACTGCTCCAGCCGCGCCATCACCCGCTTCATCACCTGCTCACGCAGGCCGTCCTCTGTCTCTAAAAGGCGCAGCCCCTCGTCCACGGTCACTGCTTCCATAATCTGTTCCACCAGCTCTCTTTTTGCGCCGCAGGCAGCTCCGTGGGCTGCCAGGATTTCCATTCTCCCGTCTGCCCAGGAGGAATGGGTATTCATAATACCGGCTGCCAGCTTGATTAGCTTTCCTCCATGGCCTATTAGCAGAATGGACTCAGCCCCTTCTTCCACCGCCATATCAATGGTACTGCCTATAAAATTACTGCATTTCACGGCCTGTCCAAGGCCCAGGCCAAGTACAGTGCCCACAAAGTTCTCACCGTAATTTCCCGGTGTCACCAGAAGGTTCTTCTCCCCTTTTCGGATCCTCTGTCTCAGTTCCAGCCGGATGGTATCAAGGAGGGCTGTCTCGCTCATGGGCTCCACCATTCCGCTGGTCCCCAGTATGGATATACCTCCCTGGATTCCCAAACGGCTGTTAAAGGTCTTATCCGCCACCTTCAGGGCTTCCGGCACACGGATTTCAATGGAAAGCACTCCCTTAAAACCAGATTCCCGGCACACACCGGCCACCTGTTCAAATATCATCTGCCTGGGGACCGGGTTAATGGCAGCTTTTCCCACTTCGCAGCTCAAACCGCACTGGGTTACCCTTCCCACTCCCACTCCTCCGGATAAAATCAGCCGCAATCCGTCTTTCTCATACACATAATCCCCACAGGCATTTCTGTCATCTCCGGCCTCTGTGTTATCTCCGGCGTCTCTCGCATCTCCGGCCTCTCTCGCATCTCCGGCGCTGCCGCTGTCCGCATCCGGCAGCCGGACCTGTGAATACACCATAAGCCCGTCCGTCACATCCGGGTCGTCACCTGCATCCTTTCTGACACCGCAGCAGACACAGTTCTCCCCCGTCTCCATTTCCTCCACCTCCAGGTCCAGCCGGACTCCCTTTGGCGTTGTCAGGGACACCTGCTCCATTCTCCTGCCCCGCAACAACATAACGGCAGCTGCCAAGGAAGCCGCTGCCGCACAAGTACCTGTGGTGTATCCCCATCTCAATTTTTTCTGATTCTTATAGATGTACGAATCTCCCATAGTCTCACCTGCTGTCCAACATCTGACTTTTAAACTATGGAAAAGTATATCATATCCAACTGCATTTCTCAATGTCTAATTTCCCTGCAACCGGCTCTATGGCTGCCGCCACCGTCACCCCTTTTCCGGCCTGCTTATGTATTAAAAGTCTTCCTCCCCTGGCTGTACAGGACCTTTCGCAGACATTGCCCACGCCCACTGCGGATCTTACAAAATCAGATTCCTGAAACTCTCCTTCCACAGCCAGCAGCTCCCTGGATGTAAATGTACGCAGCTCCCACCCGTACCTGCGGGCCAGCCTGGTTACCGCCTCTTCCCCTGCCTTTATGTCTATGGTGGATAATGCCTTTACCGCCGCCGGGTCAATGCCTCCTCTTTCCAGCGCTTCCAGGACACAGCCTTCCAGGATATCCGGCGGGGTTCCCTTCCTGCATCCCACCCCTACCACTGCCACCTTTGGAACCAGGCGGAGAAAGACCGCTTCCCTGTCCGGAGAAAGGGAGGGCCTTTCACTGTTTCGGAATGTGATCCATATGTTATGCCTGCACACGCTGTTCATACATATATTATGCCTGCATATGCCCTCAGTACCATCCCCAACGTTCTCTGCTCCTCTGCCTGAACTCCCGTTTTTTGTGGTTCCGGCTCCAGACGCGCCCTCCGCCCTGCGGCACTCCGAATCGCAGAAAAATCCCACCTTCCCGCCATCCAGCAGCCAGGCAGAAATTTCTTTGGCCTTTTTTCTGTCTGTTATACAAAGGCCCCTTCGGGCCGCAAAGACATCCACCGCAAAGATGCCATTGATATCCGTGGCAGTGGTTATGACCGGTATTCCCTGAAGCCAGCACGCCATTCTTTCAGCCAGCTCATTTGCACCTCCCACATGTCCTGACAGCAAGGGGATACAGAAATGCCCGGCTTCGTCAACCGCCACCACAGGGGGATCTGTCATCTTATCCCGGACAAAGGGCGCAATGGCCCTGACTGCAATGCCGGCCGCCCCGATAAACACCAGCGCTCTTTTCTCTTCAAACATGGATCCGGTCCATTCCGAAAGGGACTTGTCCTGAGGCTTGATTCCCTCCGCCTCCCATTCCGGCTTCCAGAAGCGCTGCGGCACATATCCCGTGCACTCTGTCCCTGTATCCCTGAACCGGCGGCACAGAAGGCGGCATATTGAAGTGCCTCTTGCCGTAAAACAAATCATACCTATCTTCATTCCCGTCTCCTTTGTATTATTCCTGATTGCAGATATAAAACAGTATATCGGAAAATTATTCCTGCTGCAATGCCTCTTTCTTAAGTTCCCGTTTGCGCTTTGTGATAAGGCCTCCTATCTTGCCGCTTTCCTTGGCTGTCAGGCTCCTCCATCCTCCCTCCATGACCTTTGCATCCAACCCCAGTTCCTGGGCAATCTCAAATTTAAGCTGGTCCTGTGCACTCAGATTATGAGGATCAAATGCCTCATTCTTCTTAGACTTTCCCATGTAGGTTCTTGCTCCTTTCTTGCTGATACAAATTAAGTACAAATGGATTATACCCAGGCAGGGGCCTGCCTATACCGCGCTTACAACTTATTCCAATTGCCCTTGCAATTTAATTTGTTGTATATTATACTGAACCTATATGGATTGTTTCATAACGTACCGTTACAGGATAATTTATAAACCTTTTGTTACCCTGTAACCATACATAAAGAAAGGAAGGGCACCGTGAACATTGCAGTCATCGACGACTCGATAGATGAGGCCCGTCAGTTAGCCGGCTTTATATCCACCTATTGCTCCGACACACATACCTGCCAGCAGACGACCATCTTCAATACCGCCGCCGACTTCCTTCGCTGCTGGCAAAGAGGCAGCTTTGACCTTATATTCATAGATATTTTTCTCCGGAATGAGACCTCCGGTATCAGAATCGCTGAAAGGGTCCGCAGGGATGATGATTCCTGTACCATCGTGTTCACCACCAGCAGCACCGATTTTGCCCTGAAGGGATATGAGGTCCGTGCTCTGGATTACATGGTAAAGCCTATCCGCTACGATAAGTTCAGCCAGACCATGGAGTATTTTTTGTCTGTATCCCGCAGGAAGCAGAGTCATTATATAGAGGTAAAGGAAAGCCGCATCATGCAGAAGATTCCCATTGACTCTATCCTTTACACCGATTATTCAAACCACTACATACAAATCCATCTTCCAGATAAGACGGTCCGCACTTACATGCGGTTTGAAGATTTTTCCGGTATGCTCCTTATATACTCCCAGTTCATATGCTGCTACCGGAATTGCATCATCAATATGGACAAGGTTTTTTCTATGGAGAAATCAGAGTTCATTTTGACAACCGGAGAGCATCTGCCTATTACCAGGACCATGCGGTCGCAGATTCACCAGCAGTATGCAGATTACCAGTTCTCCAAGTTAAACGGAGGCATCGGATGAGCTTTGCACAGATACAGCTGATAAGTGTGATTTTGGCCGAAATCATATTCATTATCGTTCCCTTTTTGGCGGTATTCCGAAGGGAATGGCGGTACTCTATGTCAAAAACTACAGGTATTCTTATGGGATACCTGTTTTTTGTATACTTTTTAGGCCTTACATGCTTCAGCCCTTTCCTGTCCCGGCCCTGGCTGGAGCTGGCGTGGTCCTGCACCACCATGACCACCAACATACTTGTCTGTAAATGGATGGTGCGCACAGACTGGCCTGTGAATATCTATTCCCTTTTCCTTTTTAAGAACTTCACGGATACCGCCGGATACTGCGCGGACCTGTCCAATGCCTCTGCTTCCCTTAATAAGAGCAGTTCCCTTATCACAGGAGACAAATTATTAAGCAATCTTATTTTTCTGTTTCTCATGGTCTGGGTGGCCTATTACATCCTGCACAAATATCTGACCAAAGCAGTGGAATACACACGGCTTCTTCCGGTCTGGAAATATCTGGCCGCCATCCCGGTGCTCTTTTTCATCATGTTCCGCCTGGCATCCCGTTCCCTGGCACCCGCACGTATGCTTCAGCATCATCCTGACATGATTTTTTTTGCTGTCTGCTGGTTTGCCTGTATCTACACGGTCCACTATGTGAGTCTGAGGATTCTGTCCCGGCTGTCTGAAAGCTATGCGGCCAAGGAGCAGTATCGGACTACCCGGCTGCTGGCCAGTGTCCAGAAATCCCAGATGGCCACGCTCCAGTATAATCTGGAACAATTCAAAAAAGCGCGCCACGATTACCGCCATCATCTCATCACGCTCAAGGGGCTTTTGGAGCAGAAGGAGACAGAGTTTGCCCTGGAATACATAAATGACTATCTGGGCACCTATGCAACCCTGGACACCACCCAGTACTGTCAGAATCCTTCCTCCAACGCGCTGCTCAATTACTACATACAAACAGCCCAGTCCCAGGGTATCGCAGTAAACTCCTCCATTTGCCTGCCTCAGAGCCTTCCTGTGCCGGAGATAGACTTCTGCACTATCCTGGGCAACCTTCTCTCCAATGCAGTGGAGGCATGCCAAAGGCAGACCCAGGGAACGCCCTCCATCACCATCAACATCGGACAGGCCGGCGAATCCATGATTGCCCTGTCCATACAGAACACCTATTCCCATCTCATACGTATGAAGGACGGACGTTTTCTTTCATCCAAACGGGAGGACATGGGCACCGGTACTACCTCTGTGCGTTATCTGGTGGAACGGTATCACGGCATACTGAAATTCGATTACAGCAACGGAATATTCGAGGCATCCCTGCTTCTGAACCCAGCCATGAAATAGACGCTCCGGCCTGCCAGACCAGCGCTTTTCTTTTTTGTTCCAGTATAGCACGGAACCATGCATCCTCACAAGCCGTTCTGGAGACAAACAGCATTTAAGCAAAAAACCGGTTATGGGCCAAAGCCCATAACCAGTCCTCATGAATTCAAATCTTATTCTTCTGTGTACTGTGACATGGCATCAATGTCCACGTCAGCCACATCCGCATCCTGTGCAGCAGGTGCCAGCATAGCCTTGATGCTTAAGCTGATCTTGTGGTCAGCCTCGTTAAAGTCTACCACTCTTGCCTCAATCTCCTGGCCAATTCTTAAAACATCAGCAGGCTTTTCAACATGCTCCCTGGAAATCTGGGAAACATGAAGCAGTGCGTCCACACCTGGCTCCAGCTCAACAAACGCGCCGAAATCAGTCATACGTGCCACACGGCCGTATACCACGTTGCCAACCGCATACTTGTCAGCTGCGTTGACCCATGGATTAGCCTCCGGGAACTTAAGGCTCAGGGCAATTTTCTCTCCCTGGATATCCTTAATCAGTACCCTTACCTGGTCCCCTGCCTTGAATACCTTCTTAGGATTCTCAACACGGCCCCAGCTCATCTCGGAAATATGAAGAAGTCCGTCTGCACCGCCCAAATCAATGAATGCGCCGAAGTCGGTAACGTTCTTAACGGTTCCGTCAACGGTATCGCCTGGCTGGATTCTTGCGAACAGTTCTTCTTTCAGCTTCGCCTTCTGTGCAACCAGAAGCTGTTTCCTGTCGCCGATGATTCTTCTTCTCTTAGGATTGAATTCTGTGATAACAAAATCAATATCCTGTCCTGCATACTTGGACAGGTCCTTCTCATAGCTGTCAGATACAAGGCTGGCCGGGATAAATACCCTTGCGCCCTCAACCTCAACGCTTAAGCCGCCGTCTAATACCTGTGCTACCTTTGCTGTCAGAACCTCCTGGTTCTCAAATGCCTCTTCCAGACGCTTATTGCCTCTGTCAGCTGCCATACGCTTATAGGATAAGGAAACCATGCCTACGCCGTCATTAAGCTTAATGACCTTGGCCTCCATCTCTTCACCAATCTGTACTTTTGTGGTCAAATCCACGTTGCTGTCGTTGCTGTATTCGTCACGGGTGATAACTCCCTCGGACTTATTACCTGCAATACTCAGTATTATCTCATCTTTGCTGACTTCGATGACCTGACCGGTGACTATCTCTCCTGTACGTATTGGTTTGGTTGATTCTTCCTCTTCCTTTAATAACTCTGCAAAACTCTGCTCTGCCATTCTGGTATGAACCTCCTCAATAATTTTTCTTGGGGTGGATGCCCCAGCTGTAATACCTACGCTGCGCACAGAAGATACACTGTCAGGATCTAAATCGCCGAGTGTCTGAATGTAAAAGGTGTCTTTACACTCCTTGAGGCATATCTCGTAAAGCTTCTGGGTGTTGGAAGAATGCCTGCCGCCAATCACAATCATAGCGTCCACCTGCGAAGCAATTCTTGCTGCCTCCACTTGTCTTTCCTGTGTTGCATTGCAAATCGTATTTAAAACACTACTATCATAACCCTTTTTTAAAAATTTTTCAACTAATTCTTTAAATTTGTTGTAATTAAATGTCGTTTGGGACACGATACATAACTTTCGGCCCTCGGGCAGACGGTAGTTATCTACCCCCTCCCCATCCATTATAACCGTAGTATGTTCGTTCCCCCATCCCTTAATTCCTTCCACCTCCGGATGGTCCGGGCTTCCGATGATTACCACCGCCTCCCCAGCCGCGCTGTGCTCCGCAACAATGCGGTGGATTTTCTTCACAAAGGGACAGGTGGCATCCACCACAGCCACATTCCTCTCCTTCAATATCTCATAAACATGCCTGCTGACGCCGTGGGAGCGGATGATGACCGTTCCCTGGTTTCTTGGAAGGGCCCTCAGCTCCTCCTCTGTCTCCAGGACCATGACCCCCTTATCCGACAAATCCCTGACCACTTCCTCATTGTGGATAATGGGACCGTAGGTGTAGATGGGGCCGGATGCCTTTTTGTTCTTCAGGGCTTCTATCTGTTCATAGACCTGGTCCACTGCCCGTTCCACGCCAAAACAGAAGCCGGCGCTCTTTGCAACTGTAACTTTCCTGTCCATGGTTATCCCTCATACCCCCGCTCCCTGGCTATGCGTATGATGGAGTCCACCACCTGTTCGATGGTCATGTGGGAGGAATCCAGGAGCACAGCGTCCTCTGCCTGCCTTAAAGGCGAGTTCTCCCGGTGCATGTCCCGGTAATCCCTCTCCTCTATGTCCTTCTCAATCTCCCTGATATCGCAGGCTGTTCCCTTTTCCTCCAGTTCCCTGAACCGGCGTCTGGCGCGGATTTCCACGGAAGCAGTCAGATAAATCTTAGCCGGCGCGTCCGGCAGCACGCAGGTGCCGATATCCCGGCCGTCCATGATTACATCTGCCTCCCTGGCCAGCTGCTTCTGGAGCTGGACCAGTTTCTCCCTGACCGGCCTGTACACAGAGGTGGCGGAAGCCATGCGCCCCACCTCCTCTGACCGGATCAGTCCCGATACATCCTCTCCGTTTAAAATAACCTGCTGGACTCCGTCCGCATAGCGGATGGTAACCTCCACCTGGCCGCAGGCCCCGGCTATGGCCTCCTCATCCTCCGGCGATATACCCTGCCTGATAAAATACAGGGCCATGGAACGGTACATGGCTCCCGTATCCACATATACAAACCCCAGCCTTTTGGCAGCCAGCTTTGCGATGGTGCTTTTGCCGGCGCCGGCCGGACCATCAATGGCAATATTGAAATACTCCATGTGTTGCATTCTCTCCTGTCCTGTTTTCATGTGAATTGATTGTACTCATATGATTTTATTAAACTCATGTAACTATATGGTACTCATGTATTCCGCCCTGCGGGCAGCCTCCGCTGTTCCCGGCGCTATGACGACGCAGCCTTTCCGGCCGCCCAGCCCGTAGACCAGGCAATCTGAAGGTTAAAGCCGCCGGTCACCGCGTCTAAATCCAGTATCTCCCCTGCAAAATACAGGCCCTGAATCTTCTTGGACTCCATGGTGGATGGATTTACGTCCTTTACCGATATGCCGCCCTGGGTTATGATAGCTTCCTTATAGCCTCTGAGGCCGGTCAGGGTAAACTCCAGGGCCTTGGTTGCCTCTGCCAGTCCGCGCCGTTCCTCCCTGATGATCTCATTCACCTTCTTATCCGGGTCCACGCTGCTGCGGTCAATGATAACCGGAATCAGCTTTGACGGATAGAGGTGGTTCAGGGCATTCTTAAACTGCTTGTTCCTGCTGTCGGAAAAATCCCTGAGGATGCGCTCGTCCAGCTGCTCCCATGACAAGGCCGGCTTCAGGTCAATCACCAGGCGCAGAGGCCTCTTCCTTATGGCCTTGGCGCAGAAGGAGCTGGCGCTTAGGAGCACAGGGCCGCTGACCCCGAAATGGGTGAACAGCATTTCCCCAAACTCCCGGTACAGCTCCTTTTTTCCGTCATAGACAGCTGCCTCTATATTTTTAAGGGAAAGGCCCTGCAGCTCCTTGACCGTCTCTGTCTCCTTCACCTCAATGGGAACCAGGGCCGGTGAAAGCTCCGTAAGTCTGTGGCCGCTGTCCGCAGCCCATTTAAGACCGTCCCCGGTGGAGCCGGTGGTGGGATAGGACAGACCTCCGGTAGCTACGATAACACGGTCGGCTGTCTGTATCCTGCCGCCGCACCGTACCCCCTTGCACACGCCCTCCTCCACCGCCAGTCCCTCCGCCTTCTGATTCAGGCACACCCTGACTCCTGCCTGCCTTAAAAGGGCGGACAGGGCGCTGATGACGTCTGACGACTTGTCGGACTGGGGAAATACCCGGTTTCCCCGCTCCACCTTCAGGCGAAGCCCTGCCTGTTCCAGCAAATCCATCATGTCCTGGTTTGTAAAACCGTAAAAACTGCTGTACAGGAATTTGGAATTGCTCACCACGGAGCCCAGCAGCTCCTCCATATCGCAGGCATTGGTCACATTGCACCGGCCTTTGCCTGTGATAAACAGCTTTTTGCCCGGCTTTTCGTTCTGCTCCCACAGCTCCACGGCAGCGCCTTCCCTGGCGGCAGCTATGGCGGCCAGCATACCGGCCGCCCCTGCGCCAATTACAATTACATGGTTCGTCTCACTCATTTGTCTGTCTTTACTTCCTTTACTTTCTTTTCCAGGGCATCCACCACAGTCTGGAGGACCTTTACCCTGGCATATCGTTTGTCATTGCCCTCCACCACAATCCATGGGGCGTAGGTGGTGGAAGTACGTATGAGCATCTCGTTGACCGCTTCCTCATACTGGTCCCATTTCTCACGGTTGCGCCAGTCCTCATCCGTAATCTTCCACTGCTTGGCAGGATTGGCCTGACGCTCCCTGAATCTGCGCTCCTGCTCATCCTTGTCAATGTGGAGCCAGAATTTAAGAACCACTGCTCCGGCATTGGCCATATGGGATTCCATCTCGTTGATTTCCTGGTAGGCCCGTCTCCACTCGGCCTCCGAACAGAATCCTTCAATCCGCTCCACCATGACCCTTCCATACCAGGTGCGGTCAAAGATGGCGATATGGCCTGCCTTTGGCACACTGTTCCAGAACCGCCACAGATAGTGGTGGACCTTCTCAATGTCATTGGGAGCCGCTGTTGGATTCACCCTGTAGCCCCTGGGATCCAGATTGCTGGTCAGACGTTTGATGGCTCCGCCCTTGCCTCCGGCATCCCATCCCTCAAAACCGATGACAACCGGAATTCTGAGGCGGTAAAGTTCGCTGTGAAGCTCTGCCAGTCGCTTCTGAAGCTTTTTCAGCCGGGTCTTATACTCCTCCTCCGTAAGGCTCTTTGAGAGGTCGATTCCGGACAGCACGCCGTTTTTAAACCGCTCCCTGGTCTTGGATTCCTGCCTTTGCGCCGTTTTTTCGTCTTCCGGCCTGCGGTGCTCCAACTCATACTCCAGGCGGTCCATAACCGTGCTGACGATTTTAAGGGCAGCATAATCCTTGTCCACTGCTTCTATGATGACCCAGGGAGCATAGTCTGTATCCGTTTTCTCCAGCATCTCCTCATTCATCTTCAGATAACGGTCAAAGTCCTTATTCCTGTTCCAGTCCTCCTCCGTCACCCGCCAGGAGGTCTCCTTGGACCCCTCCAGCTTCTTAAAACGTTTCTTCTGCTCATCCTTGTCGATATACAGGAAAAACTTCATGATGACAGTACCGTCATCACACAGCTGTTTTTCAAAGGACAGAATATCCTGGTACGCATCCCCAAGCTTGTCCTCCCGCGTAAGACCGTCAAAACGGTCCACCTGGACACTGCGGTACCAGGAGCGGTCAAAGACAGCGATCCTGCCCTTTGCAGGCGTCTTTGTCCAATAGCGCCACAGGAAGGGCCGCATCTGCTCGTCCTCCGTGGGGCGGTCGCAGGCATAAACGTCAAAGCCCCTGGGATCCAGGGCCTGTATGAGCCGGTTAATCTGTACTCCCTTGCCGGCGGCTCCCATTCCCTCAAACACCAGAATAACCGGAATGCCTGCATCCTTACACTCCCTCTGCAAAAGCCCCAGCTTCTCTTCCGCCTCGTCCATGACCCTGCGGTAAGTCTTCTTGTCAACTTTTTTACTTAAATCAATCTTTTCAAGCATTTGGACCCCTCCTTCTCTTCTTGTTTACTATTTTATCCAGTATATCACACTTTCAACTATAATAAAATGAAAAATTGGGCAGGGGCAGCCGGGACAGGGGGCAGCCCTGGCAGAAGCGGCATGCTCCGGCTCACCTCAGAAAAAGCCCCGCAGGGCTATCATACCCCGCGAAGCTTCCTGTGTACTATGCCATAAGCAGACTGCCTACAGTTCCGTGATCACGAATATATCATAGATGGCCCTGATTGCCGTCTCAAAATCATCGTTCTCCACACCGATGATGATGTTCCACTCACTGGATCCCTGATCGATCATCTTCACATTGACCCTTGCATGGGCCAGGGCGGAAAAGATGCGGCCGGCTGTTCCTCTGGTGGAGCGCATGCCCCGTCCCACCACTGCAATCAGTGCCAGGTCCGACTCCAGTTCCACGGTGTCCGGCTCCACAGCCCTGTGGATTCCGGCTATGACAGACTGCTCAAACTCCTCAAATTCCGACTGGTGCACGTAGACAGTCATGGTATCAATGCCTGAGGGCATGTGCTCAAAGGAGATGCCGTACTGTTCAAACACGCTGAGCACCTTTCTCCCAAACCCAACCTCGGCATTCATCATGGCCTTCTCTATGTTGATGGAGCAGAATCCCTTCTTGCCGGCAATTCCGGTGATGGTGTAACGCGGCTTGCGGCAGGTGCTCTCCACAATAAGAGTGCCCTTGTCCTCAGGACGATTGGTGTTCCTGATATTGATGGGAATGCCCTCCTTGCGCACCGGGAAAATGGCATCCTCATGAAGGACGCTGGCTCCCATGTAGGAAAGCTCCCTCAGTTCCTTGTATGTAATGGTCTCGATAACTTCCGGATTCTCCACGATTCTGGGGTCTGTCACCAGAACGCCGGACACATCCGTCCAGTTCTCGTACATATCCGCGTGGATGGCCTTGGCCACGATAGAGCCCGTGACATCGGAACCGCCTCTGGAAAATGTTTTGATGGTTCCATCCGGCTTGGAACCGTAAAAACCAGGGATAACAGCCTTCTCCACATGCTCCAGACGCTCGGACAGCTCCCGGTTGGTGTGCTCGGACTCAAAATTTCCGTTTTCATCAAAGAAAATGACCTCCGCCGCATCCACAAACTCAAATCCCAGGAAGTTGGCTGCCACGATGCCGTTTAGGTATTCCCCGCGGGAAGCAGCGTAATCCCGTCCTGCCTTTGCCAGAAAATTCTCCTCTATCCTGTCAAATTCGTGGTCCAGGTTCAGGTTCAAATCCAGGCCGTCGATGATATCCATATATCTGCTCTTAATCTTTTCCAGGATTTTCTTATAGGACCTTCCTTCTGCCACTGCGTCGTAACAGGCATAGAGCAGGTCTGTCACCTTCTCATCCTTGTCGCTTCGCCTGCCTGGTGCGGAAGGGACCACGTATCTTCTGGACTTATCAGATTTAATGATATCTGCTACTTTCTTGAACTGTCTTGCACTGGCCAATGAACTTCCGCCGAACTTCACCACTTTTTTCATCTTGTCTGTCTCCCTTGTTTCTTTCTATGCGCCGGATATGGAGCGTATTTCATAAAATAAATGCCACTTTATATGTATAGCGTTACAAGTGCAAATAATACCTTACTTTGTTATGTATGTCAATACTTTTAAAGGAAAAAATTTGCGTACAGGAGACATTTGTTTTTCTATGGCGGACTTTTTCTCATAGAATGTCCATGCGCCGTCTCACGGTTTTACAGTAGATGCACTGCCACAATAAGCCCGGCAAACACAATGGATACCATACTGGTCAGCTTTATGAGGATGTTGATGGACGGACCCGAGGTGTCCTTAAACGGGTCTCCTACGGTATCGCCTATGACAGCCGCCTTGTGTTCCTCACTGCCCTTTCCTCCCAGCTGCCCGCTCTCTATGTATTTTTTTGCGTTATCCCAGGCTCCTCCGGCATTTGCCATCATAACAGCCAGCACAAACCCTGTAACCGTATTGCCTGCCAGCAGTCCGGATACACCCTCCGGCCCCAGAAGAAGCCCCACCGCCACAGGTATGATGACCGCCACCATGGCCGGGGCAACCATCAGCCTCTGGGCCGAAATGGTACACATATCCACGCAGGCCCCATAGTCCGGCTCTGCCTTTCCCTCCATCAGTCCCTTTATTTCCCTGAACTGCCTGCGCACCTCCACCACTATGGACTGGGCCGCCTCGCCCACCGCCTCCATGGTAAGGGCCGCAAACAGGAACGGCAGCATGCCTCCGATAAAAAGGCCAATGAGCACCGTGGGATTGGTGATGGACAGGTCCATGCTCAGGGACGGGTCAATCTGCTTCACCTTATCAATATAGGACGCTATCAGGGCCAGGGCCGTAAGCGCGGCGGAACCAATGGCAAATCCCTTGCCTGTGGCAGCCGTGGTGTTGCCCAGGGAATCCAGTGCATCGGTTCTCTGACGCACCTCCTCCGGCATGTGCGTCATCTCTGCAATACCGCCCGCATTATCGGCAACCGGTCCGTAAGCATCGGTTGCCAGGGTAATGCCCAGGGTGGACAGCATGCCCACTGCGGACACGCCCACACCGTAAAGCCCTGCATTGAAATCAGCACTGCCGCCTGAGCAGTAATAGCTAATCAGGACCGATACGCCCACAATAACCACAGGAGCCACCGTGGACAGCATGCCCAGGGAAAGACCGCTGATGATGACTGTGGCCCCTCCTGTCCGGCTGGACGCTGCCAGCTTTCTGGTGGGATTATACGTATCAGACGTATAGTATTCCGTGACAGCTCCAATCAGCACACCGGCGGCCAGCCCCGATAGTATGGCCGCATAGATACCCATGTGGTCCGGAAGCAGAATACGGATGGCTGCATAGGCCGCCGCCACCACCAGCGCCGCGCTGATGTAAGTTCCCGTCCTCAGAGCCTTTAAAAGATTCTTCTGTGACGCGTCCTCCTCTGTCTTTACAAAAAAGGTTCCCAGGATAGACGCCAGCACTCCCAGAGCAGCCAGCATCATGGGAACAGCCACGCCCTTTCCCCCGTATCCGGCGGCCACGGCCAGCGCGGCAGTGGATACGATGGAGCCCACATAGGACTCGTACAGATCAGCGCCCATACCAGCCACATCGCCCACATTATCACCCACATTGTCAGCGATGACAGCCGGGTTTCTCGGGTCATCCTCAGGGATTCCGGCCTCCACCTTACCCACCAGGTCGGCGCCCACATCAGCCGCCTTGGTAAAGATGCCGCCGCCCACCCTGGCAAACAGGGCCATGCTGGAAGCGCCCATGCCAAAGGTCAGCATGTTGGCCGTAATCTGGGCAATCCGCTGGCTATCAGGAAGCGCGCCAAAAGCCATGTTCAATATGAAATACCACACAGTCAAATCCAGAAGGCCCAAGCCCACCACGGTAAACCCCATAACAGAGCCCGCCGAGAATGCCACCCTCAGTCCCTTGTTCAAGTTCCGGGACGCTCCCTGGGCGGTCCGGCAGTTGGCCATGGTGGCTGTCCGCATGCCGATAAATCCGGACAGACCCGAGAAAAAACCGCCTGTCAGGAATGCAAAGGGCGTAAAAAAACTCAAAAAGCCGCAGAATGCCATCACTAGCAGGATGACAAACACGGCTGCAAAGAAAATTCCCACACCTTTGTATTGACGTCTCAGATACGCATTGGCGCCCTTTTGTACGGCTCCGGATATGCGGAGCATCTCCGGGTTCCCTCCAGGCTCTCTCCTGACCCGCACAAACATGAAGGCTGCGAACACCAGCGCCATCAGCGAACCTGCTCCTACAAAATACATAGCAACCATTACATTCCCTCCTTCTCATAAGCAGCCAGGCGCCCGTAGTCAGGCACTTACCGCTTATTCCAGAAAATTCACACAACATTTCCCCTCAAGTATATATCGCTACATGTCTTTTTACAATATATATATAAATTTTCTTTACAAATCAAAGGAAGGGGGCGAAATGATAAACGGGCAGTTGCAGGCATCGCAAAGCAAAGGTCAGTTAAGAAGGCGTTATGCCTCGTATAATTTCATCTCCTCGCTGACGGCGGCCTCACAGGAGCGCATAGCCTGGATAGTCTTATCCATAAGCTCCTCCAGGGTCCAGCCCAGTTCCTCGGCCCCTTCCCTGATTACATCCCTGGAACATCCTGCCGCAAAGCGTTTGTCCTTAAACTTCTTCTTAAGGCTGGACACCTCCATGTCCATTACGCTCCCGGACGGACGCATCCTGGCCGCAGCCCCAATCAGGCCCGTAAGCTCGTCCGACGCAAACAATATTTTTTCCATCTGGTGCTCCGGCTTCACATCTGAGACAAGACCGTACCCATGGCTGCACACGGCATGGATGAGCTCATCCTCCGCTCCTGCTTCCTTCAGAAGCTCCGGAGCCTTAACGCAGTGCTGCTCCGGGTACATCTCAAAGTCAATGTCGTGCAGCAGGCCGGCGGTTCCCCAGAAATCCGTCTCCTCCCCATATCCCTGGTCCTGGGCAAACCAACGCATCACGCCTTCCACGGTAAGGGCGTGGAGGATGTGGAATGGCTCCCTGTTATATTTTTTCAGGGCCTCCAAGGCCCTCTCCCTTGTCAATGCTGTGTTCATCTTACTTAAGCTCCTTTCCTCTGTGCGAAATCATATGATATCACAATTATAATCAGCCGTCCGGCAAAATGCAATACCATCCTGCCCCGGAACATCCACAGGAAAAGTACGCTTCATTCCCCTGCTTTTATTGACGCAGAGGGCCGGCAACGGTATACTGGATATGACTGTATCAATGCGCCGGCAGCAAGTTTTAGAACGCTTCACCTTATAACAGGAGGACTTTTATGACATATCGTTTTGCAGACACAGATGATCTGGACCAGCTTGTAGCCATGTCGGACCAGGCCAAGGAATCATTTAAAGCAAGGAATATCGATCAATGGCAGAAGGGGGAGCCCAACCGCCAGGTGATGGAGGCTTCCATTCTTCAGTCCCAGCTCCATGTTCTTGAGGACATGGGCCAGGTGGTCGGGATGATTACCATTGTCCCCGGACCGGAAGCCAGCTATGCCTCCATTGACGGGGCCTGGCTGAACCAGGAGCCATACTATGCATTCCACCGGGTATGTGTGAAGGACTCCCTGAAAGGCCGGGGCCTGGCTGCCCGGCTGTTTTCAGAGGCAGAACAGTATGTCCTCCAATCAGGCATCCGCAATATCCGCATTGACACCCATCCTGACAATCAGGCCATGCAGCGCGCCCTGGCTAAAAGCGGCTACATCCGCTGCGGCACCCTGATTCTCACAGAAGGAAGCGAAGCAGGGGATTTGAGGGTTGGGTATCAGAAGAGGATTTAAGGGATGCAGAAGGGGGAAGGGGCATCCGTCCGTAAACGGGATGGGGGCGGGGGAGGCGGAGGCCGGCTGCGGAGCGGGAATCACTAAGGCCGCAGAAAACGGCTTTAAGCAAGATTCAGGCGACCCAACTCGCGCTATAGGCTCAGCCTGGAATCCATTTCCCAGGCTCAGACAAGGGTACGCCTGAATCTTAAAGCCGTTTCCCGCAGCCCAAGTGATACCAACGCTCCTGTAGATGCCTCCGCCTCCCCCGCCCCCATCCCGCTCACCCACAACGTATCTTCGCATCTGCATCATTTATATCCTACTCATAAAAAAGAAAAATGGCATGCCAAATCTACCGGCATACCAATCAATATACAAGGCCGCATTATCTTGATTTCATCTTGAAATGCGGCCTTTGCTGGATCATCTGTGCAATTGTCAATCCCAGCCAGACAATATTTCTCCGAAATATCAATAGCCAGAGATTTCTTTCTATCCCTGGCGTGGAAAGGACAGCGGACGCTCTGAAAAGCAGTGGGTGAGAGGAGGGAACGTAGGGCGGGAGGTGACTTTGGAGCAGTTCGGAGAGACTTAGGTCCCTGGGTTTTCCCGCCCCTTGGGCCTTAGTCTCTCCCACTGCGGAAACAGTCACCTGCCGTACTGCGTTCCCTCCTCTCACGGACGCGACTGCCTATACACGTCCGCGTAACCATCTACAACCCAAAATACCTCACTCCAGACTCAAATATCTTCATATCCTGCTCTCCGTAAATATTCATGGCAACTGCCTCGCCTCGGCGCTCGGAATGGGCCATTTTGCCCAGAATCCTTCCATCGGGGCTGGTGATGCCCTCGATGGCCATATAAGAGCCATTGGGATTCCAGTACTCGTCCATGGTGCATCTACCCTGGTCGTCCACATACTGGGTTGCCACCTGTCCATTGGCAAAGAGCCTGTGAAGCCATGATTCATTGGCAACGAAACGGCCCTCTCCGTGGGATGCCGGATTGCAGTATACGCTGCCCAGTCCGGCCCCGGCCAGCCATGGGGATTTATCGGATACCACCTTGGTATATACCATCTTAGAGACATGGCGGCCAATGGTATTCATGGCAAGGGTAGGTGACTCCGGTCCCTGCTCCTTGATTTCACCCTCCGGCAGGAGGCCCAGCTTAATCAGGGCCTGGAAGCCGTTGCAGATGCCCAGCATCAGTCCGTCTCTCTCACCCAGAAGCTTCTCAATTTCTTCCTTCATCACTGCATTGCGGAATACAGTGGCAAAGAACTTGGCAGAGCCCTCCGGCTCATCGCCTGCTGAGAATCCGCCCGGGAACATGACGATCTGGGCCTTTGCAATCTCTCTCCTGTATTCGTCCACAGACTGGCGGATATCTTCGGCGCTCATGTTGCGCAGCACCCTGGTAACCACCTTTGCTCCCGCCCGCTCAAAGGCCCTGGCACTGTCATACTCACAGTTGGTTCCCGGGAATACCGGAATAAATACGGTTGGCTGTCCGATTTTATGGTCGCACACATACACTGCGCCGCTGTGATACAGCTTCTCTTCCAGCGCAGCCTCTTCTCCTCTTGCCTCCCTGCCTGCGGCAGTTGGGAACACGTCCTCCAGGGGAGTCATCCACGCGTCTAATGCCTCTTCCATGGAAATGGTCACGTTTCCGTACTCAAATGTGCCTCTGTCGGTCACCTCACCGATGACGGTATAGGATATGGACAGCTGTCCCACCATTCCATCCGGCACCTCGCACACGATATCGCCCCATGAAGCGGCAAAGAAATCCCTTGGGTCCACATTGTGCTCAATCTTCACACCCAGCTTATTGCCGAATGCCATCTTGCTCACTGCCTCTGCAAGGCCATTGCCCTCCACAGCATAGGCGGATATAATACGGCCTGCCTTTATATCTTCAAATATCTTTCCATACCCGTCCATAACCTGGCTGTAGTCCGGCAGGTCATATTGATTCTTTGCAATCCGGAACACAACAATCTTACTGCCCGGACGCTTGAACTCAGGGGTAATCACATTCTTATGGCTGTTCACATCCACGGCAAAGGAAACCAGGGTCGGCGGAACATTGATTTCACCGTCCTCCGTGTCAAAGGTGCCTGACATGCTGTCCTTACCTCCGATGGAGGGCAGGCCAAAGCCCAGCTGTGCGCTGTAGGCGCCCAGAAGTGCGGAGAAGGGCTGGCTCCACCTGGATGGGTTCTCGTTCATCCTGCGGAAATACTCCTGGAAGGTGAAACGAATCCTGCTGTAATCGCCGCCGGCCGCCACGATCTTTGCAACGGAGGAAACCACTGCGTACACCGCGCCGTGGTATGGGCTCCAGCTGGAAAGCCTTGGGTCAAAGCCGTAACTCATCATGGTAACAGTATCTGTATGTCCCTTCAGCACGGGAAGTTTAGCCACCATAGCCTGGGTCTCGGTCAGCTGATACCTGCCGCCGTAAGGCATGAACACGGAGCCTGCACCGATGGAGCCGTCAAAACGCTCCACCAGCCCCTTCTGGGAGCACACGTTCAGATCGGAAAGCATGCCCAGCCATTTTTCCCTGACGTCAGCCACATCTGCCTTATCAAACAGGTTGCCTGCCCGGCCTGGAACCTCCAGGGTCACGTCCGCCTCCTGATGTGCCCCATTGGTGTCCAAGAAAGCCCTGCTCAGATCCACAATGGTCTTGCCGCGCCAGTCCATCTTAAGCCTTGGCTCCTCTGTCACCACTGCCACGGTCACTGCCTCCAGGTTTTCCTCTGCAGCATACCCAAGGAACTGGTCCACATCCTTTGGATCCACCACCACTGCCATACGCTCCTGGGACTCGGAAATGGCGATCTCCGTGCCGTCCAGGCCCGCATATTTCTTGGGAACCTTGTCCAAATCAATCTTAAGGCCGGCAGCCAGCTCTCCGATGGCTACTGATACGCCGCCTGCGCCGAAGTCATTGCACTTCTTGATGATTCTGCTGACCTCAGGCCTGCGGAACATCCTCTGAATCTTGCGCTCTGTGGGCGCATTTCCCTTCTGTACCTCAGCCCCGCATACCTCGATGGAGGAAGTGGTGTGAACCTTGGAAGAACCGGTAGCGCCGCCGATTCCGTCGCGGCCCGTACGCCCGCCCAAAAGAATGATGATATCCCCCGGATCAGAGGTCTCGCGGATAACATCCTTTCTGGGAGCAGCGCCCATAACAGCGCCGATTTCCATTCTCTTTGCAACATAGCCGGGATGATAGATCTCCTTCACATAACCGGTTGCCAGACCAATCTGGTTGCCGTAGGAGGAATATCCCTGGGCTGCGCTGTTAACAATCTTTCTCTGGGGCAGCTTGCCTTTAAGCGTCTCCCCAAGAGGCCTGGTGGGGTCGGCCGCGCCGGTAACGCGCATAGCCTGGTACACATAGGTACGCCCTGACAGCGGATCGCGGATCGCTCCTCCCAGACAGGTGGCAGCGCCGCCGAAAGGCTCAATCTCTGTGGGATGGTTGTGTGTCTCATTCTTAAAATTCACCAGCCACTCTTCTGTCGCACCGTCAATCTCCACCGGAACCACGATGCTGCATGCATTGATTTCATCTGAAACTTCCATGTCCTGAAGCTTTCCCTCGCTCCTCAGCTTCTTCATAGCCATAAGAGCCAGGTCCATAAGGCACACGTACTTATCGTCCCTTCCCTTATAAATCACTTCCCGGTCAGCCAGGTACTGCTTATAGGTTTCCTCCATGGGCTCTCTGTAATCGCCGTCCGTAAAGCTTACATTTTTAAGCTCTGTGGAAAAGGTGGTATGGCGGCAGTGATCCGACCAATAGGTATCCAGCACACGGATCTCCGTCACAGACGGATCCCTGTGCTCTTCCTTCTTATAATAATTCTGGATATGAAGGAAGTCCTTAAAGGTCATGGCCAGGTTCAGGGTGCCGTAAAGAGCTTTCAGCTCCTCCTCTGAAGAATCCGCAAATCCATCAAAATACAGTATATCCTCCGGAACCTCGAATTCCGTCACCAGGGTTTCCGGCTTCTCCTCATCCGCCTGACGGCTGTCCACCGGATTGATGCAGAAGCTCTTGATCGCCTCCTCCTGTTCTGCGGTCAGGGGCGCCGTAACCACATAGGTGGTGGCGGACCGGATAACCGGCTCCTCATCCTCCTTCAGAAGCTTCACGCACTGCTCTGCCGAATCCGCCCTCTGGTCAAACTGTCCCGGCAGATATTCCACGGAAAACACCAGGTCTCCCGGATTCCTGGTAAATTCTTCCTCGTAAACCAAGTCCACCGGCGGTTCTGAGAAAATGGTCACCAGCGCCTTTTTATAGGTCTCCTCTGACAAATTCTCAATATCATAGCGGATTAAAACCCGCACATTTTTCACATTATGGATGCCCAGATAATTTTCCAGTTCTTCACGAAGCTCCCCTGCCTTTACTGCATAAGCTGGCTTCTTCTCCACAAATATTCGTCTTACGCTCATTTAGCAACCTCCTGCTCTCATCATGACCTTTTCATTAATACACAACACAAAAAGGACCCTTGTCCTTTTATCTGTTCCTATCATAACACAAAAATAATAAATTAGTAAAATTAATATATTTAATCATTGATATATTCATCACTTATAAATATTCAAATAATCCCCTCAAAACTCCTTGTAGCGAAGGCCTGAAAGTTGTGCTATACTAAAAAAGTATGTGATTATAAAAAACCGGGAGATTACAGAAGAAATGAAAATCGGATTTGATAATGAAAAATACCTAACCATGCAGTCAGAACACATCAAACAGCGTATTGGGGAATTCGGAGACAAGCTGTATCTGGAATTCGGAGGAAAGCTTTTTGACGACTACCACGCCTCCAGGGTCCTGCCCGGCTTTGCACCGGACAGCAAGCTTCGTATGCTCCTTCAAATGGCTGACCAGGCCGAAATCCTCATTGCCATCAATGCGGCTGACATTGAAAAGAACAAGGTCCGCCACGACCTGGGCATCACTTACGACGAGGATGTACTCCGCCTGATACAGGAGTTCCGTGACAAGGGCCTCTATGTGGGAAGCGTTGTCATCACGCAGTTTGCAGGACAGAGCGGTGCCGTACAGTTCCGTGAAAAACTGGAAAAAAGAGGCATTAAAGTATATCAGCATTATAAGATCGAGGGCTATCCGGCAAACATTCCGCTGATCGTCAGTGAGAACGGATTCGGCAAGAATGACTATATCGAGACGACCAGACCATTAGTCGTCATCACTGCACCGGGACCGGGAAGTGGAAAAATGGCGACCTGCCTCTCCCAGCTTTATCACGAGAACATCCGTGGAACAAAAGCCGGCTATGCAAAATTTGAGACATTCCCAATCTGGAATCTTCCATTAAAACATCCGGTAAACTTAGCTTATGAGGCGGCTACCGCAGACTTGAATGACGTGAACATGATCGACCCGTTCCATCTGGAAGCTTATGGAAAAACGACGGTCAACTACAACCGTGACATTGAGATCTTCCCGGTTTTGAACGCTATTTTTGAAGGGATTTATGGAGAAAATACTTATTATAAATCACCGACTGATATGGGTGTCAACATGGCCGGAAACTGTATCATCGATGACGAGGCGTGCTGTGAAGCCTCCAAAATGGAGATCATAAGACGTTATTACACAGCGGTAAACAAACTGGTCAAAGAGGAAGCGACGGAAAATGAAGTTTACAAGATTGAACTTCTGATGAAACAGGCCAAGATCACAACGGACGACAGACATGTCACAGTCGCTGCAAAAAAACGTGCAGAGGAACTTGGCGTTCCAACTGCAGCGATCGAACTTTCCGATGGCTGTATCATTACGTCCAAGACATCAGATTTTCTCGGTGCGTCTGCAGCATTGCTCCTGAATGCGTTAAAATATCTGGCTGGCATTGAGCATGATGAGAAACTCATCCGCCCGGAAGCGATCGAACCGATCCAGGATCTGAAAGTTCGTTTCCTCGGTGGAAAGAATCCAAGACTTCATACCGATGAGGTATTGATCGCCCTTTCGCTCGCTGCGGCGTCCAATGAAAATGCAAAGAAAGCATTAGAGCAGCTTCCGGCACTTCGGGGATGCCAGGTGCACACTTCCGTAATGCTCTCTGAAGTGGATATTAAAATTTTTAAGAAGCTGGGTGTGGATCTGACAAGTGAACCGGTGCGCAGTGGATTGAAATTGTATTAGAATTTGTTTGTCAAAAAATACATGAAAAATTGTGAATAATGTATAAAAACCCTTTTATAAAATAAGGTGTATGGTATAATAAGCACAAGTGATGAAATCACGAGGTAATACAGGCAATCTGATTGTTAAGAATATAACAATCAAAACAGGCACATACATATTTTATAGGAGGGTTTTTACAATGGCAAGATTTACGTTACCAAGAGATTTATACCATGGAAAAGGTGCTCTGGAGGCATTAAAGACATTCAAAGGAAAAAAGGCAATGATCTGTGTTGGCGGCGGTTCCATGAAGCGGTTCGGATTCCTCGACAGAGCAGAACAGTACCTGAAAGAAGCCGGAATGGAAGTTCAGCTGTTTGAAGGCATCGAACCGGATCCTTCTGTGGAAACCGTGATGAAAGGTGCAAAAGCAATGATGGAATTTGAACCGGACTGGATCATTGCGATGGGCGGCGGATCCCCGATCGATGCAGCAAAAGCGATGTGGATCAAATACGAGTACCCGGATATCACGTTCGAGGATATGTGTAAAGTATTTGGCATCCCGGCGCTTAGAAAGAAAGCTCATTTCTGTGCAATTTCATCTACATCAGGAACAGCGACAGAGGTGACAGCATTTTCAATTATTACCGATTATGAAAAAGGTATCAAATATCCGATCGCAGATTTTGAGATCACACCGGATGTGGCAATCGTTGATCCGGATCTTGCAGAGACAATGCCACAGAAATTAGTTGCACATACTGGAATGGATGCTATGACACATGCGATCGAGGCATATGTTTCTACCGCTAACTGTGACTTTACCGATCCACTGGCGTTACATGCGATCAAAATGATCCAGAATGATCTGGTTGATTCCTACAACGGAGATATGGCTAAGAGAGATTCCATGCACAATGCGCAGTGTCTTGCCGGAATGGCATTCTCCAACGCTCTGCTTGGTATCGTTCATTCCATGGCACATAAGACAGGAGCTGCATTTGCAGATTATGGTGCTCATATTATCCATGGTGCTGCAAACGCCATGTATCTGCCAAAAGTTATCGCATTCAATGCAAAAGATGAGACAGCGAAGAAACGTTACGGCGATATCGCAGATTTCATGGGACTTGGCGGTGACAGTTTAGATGAGAAAGTTGCATTGCTCATTGCATACTTGCGCAGGATGAATGATGACCTTAAGATTCCACACTGCATCAAAAATTACGGCGCAGACAGCTACCCGACAGAGCAGGGCTTCGTTCCGGAAGAGGTGTTCTTAGAGAGACTGCCGGAGATCGCTGCCAATGCGATTTTAGATGCATGTACCGGTTCCAATCCTAGACAGCCGAGTCAGGAAGAGATGGAGAAGCTGCTGAAATGCTGCTACTATGATACCGAGGTGGATTTCTGATAAACCGGAGTTTAACTTATGAACTGCCGATTACAGGTGGTGGCACGGATTTTCGCAGGTTATGTTAATTGCATGCCAATAAAGTGTAAAGAAATATAAAAAATAGAACTGTTTGTTTTCAGGAGCGCTTCCGCTTGTTGTCGC
>ERZ827490.1379-NODE-1379-length-31774-cov-13.963303_pt1 | contig 31774 bp, 50 predicted proteins | sample MGYA00519770_ERZ827490 | MGnify/ENA primary metagenome ERZ827490 (study PRJEB31778, sample SAMEA3449324) | human gut metagenome | biome: human gut; feature: human-associated habitat; material: faeces | place: United Kingdom | collected 2010/2012 ...
CAAATACACGCAATGCGTATATAATAGAACCATAAGATAAAGCAAAACAAAAGCCGCCCGGCCCCGCTGGAGAGAAAGGATAAAAGAAAATGAAGAAAGAGTTTATCAGCAAGATCATGAACAACGCCATCTACGGAGCCGCCACCAACCACGGCACATACACTTACAAGGCCAACGTATTCACCGGCGAAATCTTCCGCTGCCGCCGCGGCGACGAGGAGCGCGAGTGGATCGACAACGATGGCAGCGTATCCGGTGCCTGGACGCTGGTTGCTCACGCATAAAAAACAAAAGCAGCCCCGCAGGGAACGCCTGCGGGGCTTGCTTTTTTGCCGTCAGGTCCGCGCGAGCTTGATGCGCAAGGGCCGGGCGAAACGCGCCACCGCGTCGCCGCTTTTGTCGCCATTTTTATCGCCGTTTTTTGGGGCGCATCGCAAAAAGCAGACGAAAAAACAATAGAATATGCATAGACGAATTTGCAGAAGACGACGGAAATGTTTTTGAAATTCGGATAAATACAGAAAAACACCGAACATCCAAAGAATGCTCGGTGAATCCTTATGGTGGAGGCGAGGGGAGTCGAACCCCTGAGCAAATGCTGAAAACGCTTTTATTTCCGGCGCTCTCCCCTACTCGTTGTCATTTCCGTCGCCATTTTTGGGGGCGAGCGAATCGTAAAACGAGGCGGCCTGCTCGTCAACACGGGTCTGCATCTCCCCCATCACGTGCTGATAAACCAGCTGGACCATGCGGTCTGATGCGTGCCCCATACGATCAACGATATACTTGTTAGGGACACCGAGCATGAGCATTGTCGACGCATAGGCATGGCGGAGGTCATGGAAACGCATATGCGGGATGCCGGCCTTACTCAGCATCCGCTCAAAACGCTTGTATATCGCCTGCCCGGATAGGTGCACGAGATAATCCGTGTCAGATGGCATCGCGTCGATGAGCTCCTTGACGCGGCGCGTCATCGTGAGCCAGCGATCGCCGCTGAATGTCTTGGGTGGCTTTGCTACTGGGGTCCCGTCCTCCGCATCGACGATCGCCTGAGCTATATGCAGCCGGGACCCGCGGGCATGACACATGCGGAGCCCGCGCACCTCGGACATCCGAAGTCCCATGGTCATTGCGAGGTTGACCGGGAGCTCAATCTCTGTCCCTCGGGCGGCCATTAGGATCGCGGCCTGCGTATCGGTATCGGGCACAACGATCTCCGCCTTGCGTTTTTGCGGCAGTGTCGTGGCGAGATCGTCGCGCAGGCCGGCGTAATGGAGGACGGCGGACAGCAGCCCGTGAGCGTTGCGGACATACTTGGGGCTGGCGGTGGCCGCCATCCGGTTGGTCTCGACCTGCACGACCTGCTGCGTGACGCGGAAGAGCGGCAAGCCCATGATCCCCTGATAGGTGTTGCGGGAGAGCCTGCGGTAACCGGCAATCGTCGACGGAGACAGGATGTGAGATTTCGCCTCGATGTACTCGGCGTAGGCGGTGGCCAACAGCTTGCGGCTCGGCTCCCGCGCCGCGCGCTTGATCCCCGCTTTGACTGCCATAGCCTCGGCCAGGGCAGCTTTTTCCGTGGGGGCGGTGATGGAGACGTCCTCACCGCCCACGCGGACGCGGCAGTACCAGGACCCGGAGGGGAGCTTCCGGGCGGTCGGTGTCTTCATAAGCCACCGCCGATCAGCCAGACGGCGGGATGGGCGGCGTCCAGGCCGAAGCCGAGGGCGTCGCGGAACCAGCCGGCGTCGCGGTTCAGAATGTCAAAGGCCATCAAAAGCGTAAAAAAAATAACGCACACGGCCAGGGCGACGGTGAGGCGCTTATTCCGGGCCTTCAATTCGGCCAGCTCGGCTTTGAGATGGGAGAGCTGGCGCTCGTACAGCTCCTGGGCGACGGCCAGCGTGGAGGCGGGGACCATCTCGACGCCCTGCGGGATATCCTGCGGGGCCTGCGGAATGCCATGCGGACCTTGCGGGGCCTGCGGAGCGCCCTGCGGGTCCATAGCGGAGCGGGCCGCATCGAGGATATCCTGATCCGGAGATTTGACGCCGCCGCCCATGTGGTCCCGCAGCGTCGAGGCCGGGACGCCGGTCGCCTCCTCCAGATCGGCCCAGGACATGCCACTTTTGCGCTTTGCGTCCATGTAATTATACATCGTGCACAATCATCCTCCCGTCCATAATTTAGAGCAGCGGGGCCTGCGGAAAACCCGCAGGCACCGCAGGCAATCCCGCAATTGACACGCAAACCCCGCAGGGGTTATGCTGATATCACAAAAGATCAATCATCGGAGGTGAAATCCTCCGGAGGAAGAAGGAGCTTCAGTTCGTCGTAATCGTCCATAAAGGAATGAAACGCGGCATTACGCCCGTCGCCGTATGTCGTAAGGGAGCCGTCCGGGTCGGTGGCGAACCGCAAAAACGTCGAATAAGAGGAGTACATATCGCGGAGGACATCGTACTCCTCGGCGTAGGCCTTGGGCGGGTTTTTGAGATCATTGACGGCAATGCGGGCGCTGTCAAGGTCCTTGACCAAGCCGTCCCGCGCAAACTGATATTCGGCGCTGTCAAAGTAGGCAGAGAGCGCGTCGTTAAAATCACGCCAAGAGCCATTTGGGCGGGTATATGGGTCGGTGGCGGTGTCGTACTCCTCATAAATGGCATTGCTCCAGACGGAATAAATCATGTCGGACACGGAAGCGGCGTCCGAAGCGCTGAGCAGCATATCCACCCGCGCCTGATGCAGAGCCTCGGCATAGTCGCGGTCGCGCTTTTGGACGATGAGCACGACAGCGATTGCGATGAGAGCGACGGCGAGAACTGCGGCGGCGGCAATTGTCTTCCAGTCTGCGCACTTCTTCGGCGCGGGCTTGGGCGAATCGGTCGGAGCGGGCGAAGCGGGAGGCGGGGCTGCCGGAGCTGCTGGCCGGGGCGGGTCCTGGAGGGCGGAGAAGTCTATCGGGTTGATACGATAGCCGCAATTCGGACACGCAGGGGCCTTGTCGGAGACCTCTTTCCCACACTCGGGGCAGTTGATGAGGGCCATAAAAGCACCACCTTATATAAATTTTGCTGGATTATACAAAAAGTTTAACACTATTCGCCCGTGAGCGGAACCCCCGGATGCAAAAATCGTATAAACGTACAAAAACAAGCCGAAAGGAGTGGTGAAATTGACGAAAGAACGGGAGGTTTTAGTGGAGAGGCTGGGCCAAATCCTGCGGGATGCGCCGCTGGAGGTGCTGCGGGAGCTGTATCTGATCGCTCGGACGCTGACCGGATAGGGCCGGGACATAAAAGAGCAGGCAGACCGTCAAGGGTCTGCCTGCTCTTTTTTTGCGTCGAGGCCGTCCACGATGGCGCGGACCTTCGCGGCGAAAAGCTCCCACTCCTCCGGCGTGGTCTCCGCCATAACGGCGAGGACCGCGGCCTCGGTGTCGCTCAGGTCGCCGCCAAGGATGCGCCGGGCGTAATCAAAGAGATCGTCCCGACGGGAGCGCTCCACAAACATCGGACCAACCCCATCACGCAGCCAAACCTCATTGACGCTCAGGTTTTTACAAAAGCTGGCGATGGTGCGGTCAGACGGTGCGCCGGTTTTACAAAGCTTGGAGACGTACTGCGGAGTAACCTCCATCCGCCGGGCGAGCTCCACCTGGGAGACCCCGGAAGCCTTTACGGCAGCGGAAATGCGGGCGTTGATTGTATCCATTAAAATCACCACCTTTACTTGGTAAATACATTATACGAAATACCACGCGAAAAGTCAATAAAAAAAAGCAACTCAGTTTATAAAATAACTATTGACAAAACAACTGAGTTGCACTATAATACAACCAGGATGACAAATCAAACAACCGAGACGAACGAGGAGGGAACGGAAATGACACCAGCGGAAGAAACAAGGCTCCGCGCCGTGGAAGAGCGGGCCAAACGGGCAATAGACTTCCACTTCCAGGGGGCGGAATGGACATGCAAACAATTCAAGCGGACCCTGAACCTGATTGCAGGAATGGCGATAGTGCAGATCATCGAGATGCTCCTAATCATAGCGCTCATGCGGCAAGCTTAGAGGCCGAACAGATGCAGGGCATACGCGAGGGCAAGGCCAGAGAGGAACGAAACCACACCGGTCACAATGCAGGAAAACACAGTGGTCCTGATCGTTACCATCTTCTGCTCCTTGTGGTGGCGTTCGTCGCGGGCAATATCCTCTCCGCGCTCTCTAAGACGTGTGGTCTCTTTGGCCTCGTCTGCGGCGGCCCTCTGCTGGCGCTCAGCCTCCTCTTTGCGGCGCTTTTCTGCAAGTTCTGCGGCCGCCGCTGAACGCAGCGCGTGGAACCGGGCGCCATCGGGTGACAGAGAGCACAAGACGAGGCCATCCGGCGGAACATCGCGGAAGGGACCAGAGATGCGCACCAGCCGGTAGCGGTGGAGAGCGTCACAGACCCGGCGCGGGACCTCGACCGGCTGGCTCTCACTCAGAGAGTCAAAAGCGGCCAACTCCTCCGGCGTGAGCTGAATCCGCGAGAAATCAACATCAGACACACAAACACGACCTTTCGAGCAGACATATCCCAATAATAGCAAACGCTTTCCAAAACCGCAAGGGGGGTGAGGACACATGATGAGACTGACTGAGCAGGAAACCGAGTTTTTGGACAAGGTCTTTCCGCTGTTCCGGCAGCTGCCGGAGCAGAAGCAGCAGGAGGTAAAGACGGCTATGGAGTGGTACCTGGCCGGGAAAAAGGCCGGTATGGCCGAGGCCGAGGGCAAGGCCGCGAGCTGACAGAAAGGAGGACCAAGATGCCGAGGACGCACTTTACGCTAGAGGCGGACCGGATGCGCGACATCTCAAAGCTCATCGACCGCTACAGGCGCGTCGAGGACATGACAAAGGAGGACCTAGCCAAGCAGATGAGGATGAGCCCTGCAACGCTGGCGGACAGGATCAAAAGGACGCCGGAAAAATGGACCGTCGGGCAGCTCTGGTCCGCCGCAAAAATCTTGCACATCCCAAAGGATGAGATCGATCGGGCGATCTGCGCCGGGACCGGCGCACGATGAAGCGCGAGGAAAGGAGGTGACGGCGGATGAAGCTGCCGGACAAGGAAATGAGGACGCGGGACTACGGAGAATGGCTCTGCGAGGTCGGGAAGGCGCTCATTGCGGAGCTGCGGGGCGCGGAGCTCAGCTATCGGGACGCCATCCACGCGCTGGAGGCGGCGGGCCGGGCGCTGGAGCGCGAGGCCCTGAGCCAGGGCATGGAGACGCTGGCCCCTGGGAGGGAACGCCATGGGTAAGCGGACGAAAGAGCCTCAGCTGGAGCGGTGGCGGTACGCCATGCTGTTCCGGGTCACCGTCTCCGGGGAGGAGCCGGTGATCGTGCCGGCCTATGACGAGGCGGACGCCGTGGAGCAGGCGGCGGAGGAGCTGGGGATGGACCCCTGGCTCTGCCGCAAGCTGGGGGCCGAGGTCACGGTGCCCCAGCCAAAGGAGCTGCTCCGCTACGCCCGGAACAAACGGCGGACCCTCAAAATGCGGGTCGAGTGCGAGGGCTACGCGCCCCACGAGTGCCGGGCCTACTGCCGGATGGACGCCGTCATGGACGCGGCCAACGCCTGGGGCGCGGACTATATGCAGATCAAGGACAAGGCCAGGGTCGGGGTATCGGCCCGGCTGCCGGAGTGAGATATGGACAAATTTGAGCAGCAGTCCCTGTTTGACGACAACCCAGCATACAAGGACTTTACGGACAAATTCAAGCCCAAACTGACCACGGACGACTGCTACACGCCGCCGGAGGTCTACGACGCGGTGCGGGACTGGGCATGCGCGGAGTACGGCATCGACCCCGCCAGGATCGTCCGCCCGTTTTACCCGGGCGGAGACTATGAGTGGCACGAGTACCCGGACGGCTGCACGGTGCTGGACAATCCGCCGTTTTCGATCTTAACAAAAATCTGCGAGTTTTACCTCCAGCACGGCATCCGGTTTTTCCTCTTTACGCCGTCGCTGACGGCATTTGGCGGCCGCAACGTCGTCATGCGGACGACGCACATCGTCTGCGAGGCAAATATCACCTACGCCAACGGCGCGGTTGTAAACACCGCCTTTATTACAAACCTGGGCGGGGACGTCATCGCAAGGACGGCGCCAGAGCTGCGCAGGGCCATCGAGGCCGCGCAGAAGCGCGCGAAGCAGACCAAGCAGATGCCGAAATACGAGTATCCGCCACACGTCCTGACCGCCGCCATGCTGAAAAGGTACAGCAAGTACGGCATCGACTTTGCGGTGACGAAAAAGGACTGCATGCTGATCAGAAAGCTGGACGCGCAGGCCGGGGCCGGAAAAGCAATTTTCGGCGGCGGGCTGCTTCTATCAGAGAGGGCCGCCGCAGAGAAGGCCGCCGCAGAGAGGGCCGCCGCAGAGAGGGCCGCCGCAGAGAGAGCCGCCGCAGAGAGGGCCGCCGCAGAGAGGGCTGCCGCAACGGTATGGGAGCTGTCGGAGCGGGAGCGCCGCATGGTCGCGGCGCTGGGAGAAGAAAGGAGATAAAACACATGGCATGGAACGAAGCAATGAAGGCATGGGCCAGCGCGGGGCCGGAGAGGAAGCGCCGCGGCGACATCTACCGGGACGGGTGGATGCGGATCACGACGCGGTGCGGCGGGTGGAGCCACACCCGGATCTGCTACGTCACCGCCGCGGAGCACAGGCTCGCGGAAAAGGTCATCGACGCGGCGACCGGCGGCCTCCTCTGGGCCGGAGCGCTCCGCGGGAGAGGGAGAGCAATCCTTCGGCGGGTCCGCCGCCTGGGCCGCCGCCTTGGCGCCTGAAAATACAACAAAAAATCAAAAAAAGGAGAAGATGAACCATGAAAAGCAGCGTGCGGCCCATTGCGTACCTGGTGACGAGCATCCGGGGCGGGAGCAAGGAGAGCCATTACGAGGCCCAGGAGGGGCTGGGGCTCCAGGAGGTGCTGGAGCACGACACGGCGGTGACGCTCTACGCCCAGGCCCTGGAGCGCAAGTGCCACGCGCTCCAGCAGCGGGTAAAGCTCCTGGAGCGGATGGCGGAGGCGGTCCGGGCCAGGGAGGGCGAGGCATGACGCCCCGGTACGGGCGGTGGAAGGAGCACCCCTGCCGCCAGGACTGCCCGCAGCGGCGGGCCGGGTGCCACGCCGAATGCCGGGCCTACCGGGACTACGAGGCGGACAAGCGCCGCCGGTACGCCGCGGCGGAGCGAGCCAAGCAGGCTTACGAGCCGACCGCCGCCGCGGAGCGGCGGGCCGCGGAGGGACTAAAAAAGAACAGGAAGGGAGACCGAAAATATGGACAGGGAAAATGAGCTGATCCTCAGCGGCATCGGGGCATGCCCCTACTGCGGCCAGGCGGTGGCCGTTGACCGGCGGGAGGGCGAGACGCCCGCGGATGCGGCGGCCCGGGTCTGCGACTGCATCGGCGCGCGCCAGGCCCGGGAGGACGCGCGGCGGCGGGAGAACGCCCGGGAACTCATCGAGGAGCTGTTCGGCGCGCGCTGCCGGGAGGTCTACGGCCTGGATCCGGTGGCGCCGGAGGCCCAGGCGCTGCTCGTGGCGGCGGCGGACCGGATCATCGAAGGGAGCGTCTCCTCGGCGGCGGTGGCCGTGACGGGCATCTGCAAAGCGACGCTCCGGATGGACGGAAACGGCAGCATCCGGGCCAAGCGCCAGCAGGGACGCGTCATCGAGCGGACGGAGGGACACTGACATGGCGACCAGGTCCAACACGCGGCGGCGGAAGGGCCGGAGGGAGGCCGACGTCCTGGCGGCCATCGACTCCAACATCCGGGCCGGGATCACCGCCGAGGGGGAGCGGAACCTCGCCATCTGCGCGGCCAGGGCCAACGCCCTGGGCATGAGCTACGGCAAGTACATGGCCGAGAAGCAGGCGGGGCGCGTCCGGTAACGCGCGGAAAACACACCAACATCACGACAAGGAGGATACATATGACACGCGACGAGATCATCCGGGGCCTGCGGGCCTGCTCACACCAGCAGCCGGAGTGCCGGGACAAGTGCCCGCTGTGGATGAGCGACTGCAGGGAGAACAACCTGGTCAACCTGGACTGCATGGGGCGGCTCATGGCCGAGGCGGCGGCGCTCCTCGAGGGGCTGCTGGAGGAGGACGAGGCATGACGGCGGCGCAGACGGCGGCCATCGCGGCCATTGAAGCACAGCAGCCGAAGACGAGGAGCGCCATCTGGATGGTGGGCGAGCAGCTCAAGGACATGGTGCGGGCGGAGCCGGGCGTTGCGCCCCTGCTCCTGGCGGACCTTGCCGGGAAGGGCATGGGCCTTGCCGACGCGGAGCAGCAGATCGCGGCGGCGGCGAAGAAAAACAAGGTCGGGAATTGCGGCGTGGTGACGCCCGCCGAGGCGGAGGACATCCTCCGCAGCTTCTACGGCCTCCCGCCCCGGGGCGCGGCCCAGGAGCCGGAGCGGGACGAGGCGAAGTTCACGGCCCCGGAGGGCATGCTGGACCTCTCCGCTTTCCTCTGAGGGGGCGCGGCCATGGACGATCTGAAAGACCTCCTGGCAATTCTGCCGGAGGAGCCGGAGAAGGAGCTGCGGGACTGGGCCTTCCTCCACAACGAGGACCTGCTGGGCGGAGAGCTGTGCCTCTTCCGCCGGGAGAGCGTGGAGCTCTGCCCGGAGGACCTGGGCTGGCCGCTCGTCACGCCGGAGGCGGCGGAGCGGGCGCAGGCCAGGCGCGTCTGGGGCGCACGGTGCAGCTGCACGGCCTGCGGCGACGACTTTATCGCCGGGTACGGCAGCGCAAAGCAGGGCGGGATGAAGATCAAGGGCATCCGGATCCTATGCGACGATGCAGGACAGCTTTGGCCAGGCGTGCCGGACAAGGACGAGCTGGAGGCGGTGGCCGACATCGCCGAGGGCGAGGCGCTGAGCTGCCCCTACTGCGGGGCAGAGGTCCGGCTGGTCCACGCCGGGAGCCTGCGGGGCGGGCGGACCTGGCAGCTGCTCCTCTGTCAGGTGACAGCAATCGCCGGGCGGCTCGTCCTCCTCTACTGGATGGCGCGGCGGACGGCGGTCGAGTACGGCAATTATGAGCTGAGCCTCCGGCCCTGGGAGGCCGTGGTGCTGGACCGGGACGGGCGGCTCCGGCGGATCACCCACGTATACCGCGGGATGTACGGCGCGAAGCCGGCCCCGGCGTGGCGGCTCTGCGGGCGCTTCCGCGCGCCGGAGGAGCTGCGCTACTACAGCTGGGACGCAGGCAATCATCAGCAGATCGGGGCGCGGGTCTTCGGCCGTGTGCCGGACCTGACGGGCACGACGGGGGAAAAGACGGGCATCGAGGACTACGTCCGCAGCGGCGGGACCTGGTGCGCGGCCTACCTGGGCCTATGGCGCAGGCACCCCAACGCCGAGAACCTGGCCCGGCGGGGCTGGGGACGCATCCTGGAGGACGAGCTGGACCGCAAGGCGGCGAACAACGTCCGGGTCGGGCGGACGGAGACGCCGCCCATGATAGCCATCAACTGGGAGGCCTCCCGGCCTCACGAGATGCTGGGGATGGACAAGGCAAGCTGCAAGGCGCTGACCGGGCGCTGGGGGTACGACCAGCTGAAACTCTGGAGCGAGTACACCGCAGCATACTGGGACGTGACGGCGACGGAATTTGACGCGGCGGCCCGGGAGACGAGCTGGAGGACCGTGGAGCGGATCGTGGACCGCTGCGTCGGGGACGGGGACGCGCTGCCCGTCAGCCGGGTGCTGCCCTATCTCCGCCGCCAGGCGGCCCGGGAGGACGGGCTGGCGGAAGCCCAGGCAGGCCTGCTCTTTGACCTCCGGGACATGCTGGAGGACCGGGACGCGGAGCCGACGGACTACGAGCTCTGGCCAAAAAACCTGCGCGCGGCCCACGACCGGCTGGCCGAGGAGCGGAAGCAGCGGAGGGCGACGCACTACGCCGCGGATTTCGCCCGGCTGGCCGAGAAATACGCGCCGCTGGCCTGGCGGGACGGGGACCTCTGCATCCGGGTGGCGGCGGCGCCGGAGGAGCTGACCCGGGAGGGCGAGGTACTCCACCACTGCGTGGGCGGCTACCACCAAAAGCACGCACGGGAGACGGACGTCATCTTCTTCGTGCGCCGCGCCCGCCGTCCGGAGCGGAGCTACTACACCCTGGATATCCGCATGGACTGGGACGAGCCGAAGGAGGTGCAGCTGCACGGCTACCGCAACGAGTGGACGGACCGCGGCCTCCTCCGGAGCGTGCCGAAGGACGTCCGGGAATTCTGCGACCGGTGGGAGCGTGAGGTGCTGGCGCCCTGGGCGGCTGCACAGAGAGACAAACAGACAAACAACAAACACAAAAAGCGGAAAAGGAGGATCGCATGAGCGAGCTGGTCACAGTGCGGGACATCCAGACCGTCACCACGGAGATCTGGATGATCCGCCGGCAGGTGGAGCAGACGGCGCTCTCGGGCGCCATTGAGATCGGGAGGCGGCTGACCGAGGCCAAGGAGCTGCTGCCACACGGGGAGTGGGGCAAGTGGCTGCAGGAGGAGGTGAGCTTTTCCCAGCGGACCGCCAACAACTTTATGCGGCTCGCCGCCGAGTACGGCGACGCGCAGGTGTCCCTCTTCGGCGGGAATTCGCAGGCGCTTGCCGATCTGCCCTACACCAAGGCGCTGCAGCTTCTGGCGGTGCCGGAGGAGGAGCGGGAAGCCTTTGCGGAGGAGCACAACGTCGCGGACCTGAGCAGCCGGGAGCTGGAGAAGCTCATCCGGGAGCGGGATGCCGCCCAGGAGGAGACGGCCCAGGCCGAGGCGGCCCGGGACGAGACGGCCAGGCGGCTGGCGGCGGCGCTGGAGGCCCAGGAGGACGCCGCAAAGGTCGGAGCGGCCCAGCGGAGCCGGGCGGAGGTGGCCGAGGCCAAGGCCAAGGAGCTGGAGGACAAGCTGGAGCGGGCGCAGAAAAAGGCCAAGGAGGCCGCCGCGGCCCTCAAGGCGGCACGGGAGAACCCGACGATCCCACAGGACGCCATGGACAAGCTGCGCCGGGAGGCGGAGGAGCAGGCGGCGAAGGAGGCCGCGGAGAAGGCCGAGGCCCGGCAGGCGGAGCTCCGCGCCGCCCGGGACAAGGCCAACGAGGATGCCTACAACGCCAGGGAGGTTGCCAGACAGGCGGAGAAGGACCGGGACGAGGCAAGGCGGCGGCTGGCCCTGGCCAACCCGGACGCGGCGGTCTTTGCCGCCCTCTACGGGCAGATCCAGGAGGACTGGAACAAGCTGCACGGCGCCTGGATCAAGGCGGCGGCCGCGGACGCAGCCACCGGGGAGAAGCTGAGGACCGCCGCCCGGGCGCTGGCGGAGAAGTGGCAGAAGGAGGACTGGTGATGGAGAAGCCGATGCGAACGCAGGTGCGATGCGCGCATATGACGCCGTATGGTGAGTGTACGCTGACGGAGGAGCCCTGTGTGCAGGGTCCGTGCAGTCTGGAGGAGTCGGAGGAGTGGGTGCAGGTCGTGCGGTGCGCGGCGTGCCGGAACCGAACGGAGCCGAAGCGCAACAAGGCGGACGATACGGCGCGCGGGATCGCAACGTGCGGCTGCACGAAATCGCAATGCTATGGGCGGCCGGTGTATCCCACGGATTTTTGCAGCTTCGGCGCGCGGGAGGAGGACGCCCCATGAAATCTGTACTCATCAGCATCCGCCCAAAGTGGTGTGAGAAGATCGCCTCCGGCGAGAAGACCATTGAGGTGCGCAAGACGCGCCCAAAGCTGGAGCCGCCGTTCCGGTGTTATATCTACTGTACCCTGCAAGGCACTCCAGAATTCTTCCGCGAAACCCTCTGCGGTGATGTTGCCAAATGGAACCGTGGGAAATGGGCGGAGCGCAAAGGAAACGTCATCGGCGAATTTATCTGCGACGAGTTCATCGAGTTCCATGCGCACTCGGTAGCCCCGGCTTGCTATGCGAATTTTGCCCGTATGGCACCTGACGAAATCCATGGGTATCTCGGCAACAAGGACGGTTTCGGCTGGCACATCTCCGGCCTGAAAATTTACGATAAGCCGCGGGAACTGAGCGAGTTCACGGGCATACGGACGATGAAGAACGGCTTTGAGCTGCGGGTACTCGACCGTGCGCCGCAGAGCTGGTGCTACGTTGAAGGGAGTGACGCGAAATGAAAATCTACATAGCCGGTAAGATCACCGGCGATCCAAAATACCGGGAAAGGTTCCGCGAGGAGGCAGAGAGGCTGGAGGGGCTTGGCCATATCGTACTCAATCCGGCAGAGCTGCCGGAGGGGATGAGCAAGGCGGAGTATATGCGCATCTGCTTCGCCATGATCGACTGCGCGGACACGGTGTTCTTGCTGCCCGGTTGGCATGGCAGCCCCGGGGCGCGGCTGGAGCTGGCCTATTGCAGATACATCGGCAAGCCCTCGGGCGGGATCTGGGAGGAGGACACATGAGCGACAAAAAGCGGGAGAGCCGGAGCAGGCGGCTCGCGACGATCCGGGTGACGCCGATGACCTACCGGCACCTCTGCGCCATGGCGGAGGTGAGCGGGCTCAAATTTCCCGGCCAGGCCGTGGACAAGCTGGTGCGGAGCCTGGCACTCCAGGCCCGGGACGCGCGGAGGGGCGTATGGAGATCCGAGTAATCAAGGCCCCAGAGGGCGTGCTGCCGGAGCTGATGCCCAAGGTGGGCGCGGTCTACCGGGCCACAAAAAGCGTCCGGCGGCCAGGCGTCCAGCAGTTCACAGAATTCTGCTGGATCGAGCTGAAGGAAAAAAAGATCGTCCTCCGGAAGGGGGAATACGAGATCGTGGCGGAGGACCCGCCGGAGGAGGAGACCATGCACAAGGAGCAGGAGCAGGAAAAGACACCGGCCCAGGAGGCGTTGCCGGCGGCGAAGCCACCCCAAAAAAGAGAGCCGAAGCCGAAGGCGGAGAAAGAGCTCATGCCCCAGGACACGCAGCTTGCCATGCTGCGGGCGGAGCTGGAGGAGCTGCTGGACGCGCTGACGGCGGAGCGGGCCAGGAGCAGCCGCCTGGAGCGGGCGCTGCTGGCCCTCACGCTGGAACACTACGGCAGATAACGCAAAAGCCCGACGCCGGGAGACCGGCGCCGGGGCTTGCGCTCCGTGCCCGCCGCTGCGGGCACGGAGCGGAGGCCAGGCCGCCTTGAGGTGGCGCATACCTTATTTAAATAACGCGCGCACGCGCGTTTACGCGGACTTGTTTACCGCCTAAGTTTAGGCCCAAATCTCATCAGAGGCAAAAATGAGGAGGAGACCGGCATGGCAGCGGACGGATACTGGGCAATCGGCACGACGGAGGCCGGGCCGATCGGAGAGAAGATCAAGTACTTTACCCCGGGCGAGGTCCCGCCGAGATCAGAGCGCAAGCGGAGAGCCGATCTCCGCAAGCATCGGCAGAACGACAACAATGCCAATCGCCGGGTGGCGCGGATCATCCATGCCAACTGGCCCATGGGGCGAGGGACGCTGCTGCTCCTCAGCTACAGCGCGGAGGGGGTCAAAAAGCTGACCGGGGGCGCGGACTACGACGCCCAGGACCCGGAGACCTGGGACAGCGTATTCGCGGCGGCCCGGCATCAGCTGTCCCTGTTCGTTCAGCGCTGCCGCTATGCCTGCAAAAAGCAGGGCATTGCGCTGCGCTATCTGGGCTTTACCAGCGACCTGCACTTTGACGGCCGGGCGCAGGACTACGTGCACACCCGCATCCACCATCACTTCATCGTCAACCCGGAGGCGGCGGAGCTCTGCAAGCGCTGCTGGCGGCTCGGGGCCGCCGGAGACCGGGCCATGAAAAAGACGGCGGACCACACGGACCTGGCCTGCTACCTCATGGACCAGTGCCGCCGCATCGACGAGCGCAAAAAATACGTCCCGGCGCGCAATCTGCGCAAGCCGCTGGAGCGGACGCCGCGCGTCAGCTGCTCCAGCCGGGAGGTGCAGCCGCCCAAGGGCGCGATTTTGCTCTACCGCTCGCCCTTTGAGGTGGGGCGGTCCCAGTATATCCGGTACATCCTGCCCAAGTGGACCAAGGCGGGCCAAGAGGAGGACGACGATGGACAGGCGAGCTAAAACCCGGGATTTTTTGCGCGGATACCGGCTGAGAGCTGCAGCAATCGAGACCATGCCGGAGCGCATCGAGGCCGCGGAGCGGGCCGGGCAGTCAAAAAAAGCGGAAGCCATCCGCCGTGCCGCAGAGCTCGCCGCAGCAGAGAATATGGCGACAGACCGTGCGCTCGAACTGCTAACAGATCGGGAGCAGTTGGCTGTGAAAATCCTATACATTGAGGCCAACGCAGAGGACCGAATCGGGCGCGCTATGGCAGCCGCCGGAGTAACGGAGCCAAAGAGCGTCTATCGCCTGGCAAATCGCGCGCTAGACAAGGTCGGCGTCGTGATCTTCGGACCGTCTCGGGGGATGACAAAAAACGGACAGTTACAAAAACGATAACCGGTATTAAAATAATCACAGGGGAGCTGATTTTGTGGACTATGGCGGGAGCCGGTGGAAAGCCAAGCGGCTGCACATCCTCCGGCGGGACAAGTACCAATGCCAGGAGTGCAGACGGTACGGCAGACTGACCCAGGCCACGGAGGTGCACCACATCAAGCACGCGGACGAGTACCCAGAGCTGGTATGGGATGACGCCAATCTCATCAGCCTCTGCCATGGGTGCCACAACAAAGCGCACCCGGAAAAATCAAAGGCGGCATCAAACGCCAGGAGCGGGCGGAGATAGCCCCCCCACCTTCGGGACGGGGCCCCGCGGGCTTCTCTACTGGCGCGGGTAACCTTTTCCAACTCTGCCGCACACGCTAAGGGGGGGTGGCTTATGACGGAGAACAAGTGGAAATCGGTCATCATGGACCAGCTGGAGGCGCTCAAGCTGTCGGACCAGGCTTATGATCCAATCGTCAAAACGCTGGCCTCCATCCTGGCCAGGCGCGACAAGGTGGAGCGGGAGTTTAAACAAAAGGGCGGCGAGGCGGCCATCGAGTACACCAACAAGGGCGGCAGTACCAACCTGACAAAAAATCCGCTGCTGACGCTCTGGGATGATCTCAACAAATCCGCGCTTGCGTACTGGCGCGAGCTTGGGCTCACCCCGTCCGCGTACCGCAAGATCACCGGCGACAGCGCGCCGAAGAAGCAGGAGCGCTCCGGCCTCGCGGCGGCGCTCCAGGCGATTGAAACCGAGTAAAGGCAAAAACTGGGCCGCAGTCCTACAGTACGCGGAGAGCATCCGGGACGGCAAAAAGATCGCCTGCAAGGAGCTGCGCCAGGCCGTTGGCCGTTTTTTCCGGGACCTCGAAAATCCGGCCTACACCCTAGACGCAGCCGGGCCAGAGTTTTGCATCCAGGTCATCGAGCGGACGATGTGCCACCAGCAGGGCGAGCGGCTCGACGGAACGCCCCTCCGGGGGACGCCGTTTCTCCTGGAGCCGTTTCATAAGTTTATTATCTACAACCTGCTTGGCTTTAAGCTGGCCGGGACCGATACGGTCCGATTCCACGAGGCCATGATATTTATCCCCCGCAAAAATATCAAGACATCGTTTGCGGCCTCCCTCGCCTGGGCGCTGTCTCTCTGGTACCGGCGCTCCGGCGCAAAGACCTACATCACAGCCGCGGCCCTGATGCAGTCGCTGGAAAGCTTTGGCTTTTTGGCCTACAACGTCCGGCGCATGGGCGAGGACACCAAGGCGGGCGGCACGGTGCGGATCATCGACAACAACAACGAGCACTCGATGACCGCGGCGCTGCCGGACGGATCGTTTTACATCCGGGCACTGGCTGCAAATCCGGACACACAGGACTCCCTCAACTGCAACCTCGCCATCTGCGATGAGATACACGCGTTCAAAAAGCCCAAGCAGTACAACCTCCTCAAGGAGGCCATGAAGGCCTACACCAACAAGCTGCTGATCGGTATTTCGACCGCCGGCGACAACGAGCAGCTATTTCTCGGCCAGCGGCTGAAATACTGCCGCAAGGTGCTGGACGGCACGGTCCAGGACGAGCAATATTTTATTTTTATCTGCTGCGCCAATCCGGGAGAAGACGGGGAAATCGATTACACGAGCCCAACGGTCCACGAAATGGCAAACCCGGCCTACGGCGTCAGCATTCGCCCGGAGGAAATCCTCAACGACAGCCTCCAGGCCCAGAACGACCCACAGCAGCGCAAGGACTTTTTGGCCAAGTCCCTGAACGTGTACACCAACGCCATGCGGGCCTATTTTGATATCGAGGAGTTCCGGCGCAGCGACACGCGATACGGCTGGACGCTGGAACAGCTGGCCCGGCTGCCCATCAGCTGGTACGGCGGCGCGGACCTGTCCAAGCTGCACGACCTCACGGCCGCGGCCCTGTTCGGGCGGTACAAAAACACGGACATCATCATCACGCACGCATTTTTTCCGGTCGTCGCCGCCCACAAAAAGGCCGACGAGGACAACATCCCGCTATTTGGCTGGGCCGACGACGGCTGGCTCACCATGTGCAACTCCCCCACCGTCAACCACGCCGACGTGGTCAACTGGTTCGTCGAGATGCGCCGCCGGGGCTTTAAAATCCGGCAGGTCGGCCATGATCGTAAATTTTGCCGAGAATATTTTATCGGCATGAAGCACGCCGGCTTTAAGATCGTCGACCAGCCCCAGTATTATTACAAAAAATCCGAGGGATTCCGGTACATCGAGAATTCGGCCAAAAACGGGACGCTCTACTATCTGCACTCCGAGGCCTTTGAGTACTGCGTCGAAAACGTCTCGGCCATTGAAAAGACCGACGACATGGTGATGTACGACAAGGTACAGCCGGAGCACCGCATTGACCTGTTTGACGCCTCGGTGTTTGCCTGCGTGCGATATCTGGAGAGCCTCGACCGGACCAGCTCCGCAAAGAGCTGGTGGGGCGAAAAGGAGGACGAAACGGAATGAGCAAGAAAAAGCGGAGCCGCCAGGCGCCGCGGGCAGAGCCGCCGCAGAAGCGGAGCGTCGTCTGGATGTGCGATGCCACGAAATACGACGACCTGACCTGCGCCGGGTATACGTCACTGGCACACAACCCGGAGATATGCGCAGCGGTAAGCACCATTGCGCGGCTGATCGGCAGCATGACCATCCACCTGATGCGCAACACGGAGCGGGGAGACATCCGGATAACGGACGGCCTCTCCCGCCTGGTGGACATCACGCCCAATCGGGTCATGACGCGGACGAGCTTTATCCAGTGGATCGTAAAAACGATGCTGCTGGACGGGCGCGGAAACGCCGTCGTTATCCCCCGCTACACGGACGGCGGAGCGGGCGGCTACATCGAGGAGCTGATCCCGATTCCGCCGGCCTTTGTGTCCTTTGTGCCGGAGGGGCTTATGGACTACAAGGTCATCGCGGCGGGCCGGGAATTCGCGGCCGGAGACGTCCTGCATTTTGCCGAGAACCCGGATGCGCTGTATCCATGGCTCGGGACCGGCTACCAGGTGGCCCTGGCCGACGTGGCCAACAACCTCAAGCAGGCATCCGAGACGGAGCGGGGCTTTATGTCAAGCAAGTGGAAACCATCCATCATCGTCAAGGTGGACGGCCTGGTGGATGAGTTCTCCGGGCCGGAGGGCCGCCGGAAGCTCCTGGAGGACTACGTCCTCAGCGGAGAGGCCGGAGCGCCATGGCTGCTCCCGGCGGACCAGTTTGCGGTGCAGGAGGTCCGGCCGCTGACGCTGTCCGATCTGGCGCTCGCGGACTTTGTAAAGCTGGACAAGCAGACCGTGGCCACCATCCTGGGCCTGCCGCCCTTTGTCCTCGGAGTCGGGGACTTTAAGCGGGACGCGTGGAACAGCTTTATCTCGACCCGCATCATGCCGCTGGCCCAGCAAATCCAGCAGGTGCTCACAAAGGGCCTCCTGTACAGCCCAGACCTGTATTTTAGATTTAACGCCCGGAGCCTGTACAACTACGACCTCCAGGAGCTGGCCAGCATCGCGGACGAGCAATACATCCGCGGCATCATGACCGGCAACGAGGTCCGGGCCTGGCTCGGCCTGCCGCCAAAGGACGGCCTAGACGAGCTGGTCATCCTGGAGAACTATCTCCCCATCGACAGGCTGGGGGACCAAAAAAAGCTTTACAACCCGGGAGGTGAGACAAGTGACAAATCGGACGATGCGGATGCGTGACATGCGCGTCCGCGAGGAGGACGGCACTCGGCGGCTCGAGGGCTATTTTGCGGTATTTGACCAGCCCTATGAGGTGTGCCCCGGCTGGGTGGAGACCATCGCACCGGGAGCCTTTGGCCGGGCGCTGAGCTCCGGAGAAGACACCAAGGTGCTATGGAATCACGACACCAACATCGTGCTTGGCAGCACAGCCAACAAGACCGCAGACCTCCGGGAGGACGAGCGGGGCCTCCGGGGCGGCGTGGAGATCAACGACCAGGACCAGGACGCAAAAAACGCCTATGCGCGGGTGGACCGCGGAGACGTGGACGGATGCTCCTTTGGCTTTGACATCTCCCGCATGGAGGAGAGCTGGGATGAGGACGGGACATACCGGACGAGGATCCTTGAGGTATATCCCCTCTACGAGGTGAGCCCATGCACGTTCCCTGCCTATCAACAGACCAGCATTTCGGCGAGAGCCGCCGAGGAGCTGGCCGCGGCCCGCGAGAAGCTCGACCGGGCCAAACGAGACAAAATAAACCAGCGCCGCGCCGAGCTTATCGCGCGGCTGAAAGGAGAACACCATGGCACTTAGAGCAATCATGCTCCGCCGGCAGATCGAGGCGAAGCGCGGGCAGCTCGAACAGCTGAGGGAGAAGGACGCCGCGTTTGCGGAGCGCCGGACGGCGCTGGAGACCGCAGTCAACGAGGCGGAGACCGACGAGCAGTTCGAGGCGGTCCGCACGGAGATCGAGACGCTGGAGGGCGAAGAAACCGCGCACGGCGGCGAGGTGACGCGCCTGAGCGGCGAAATCCAGGAGCTGGAGGAACAGCTCGCCGAAGCCGAACGCGGCAGACAGGTGCCCCAGGCACCGGAAGGAGAAAGGAGAACCAATACCATGAGCTTTGATATCCGCGCGCTGCCCATGAGCCGCCGGGCCTTTGACGCCCTGCCGATGGAGCAGCGCACCGCGATCCTGGCCCAGGAGGACGTCAAGACATTCCTCGGCCAGCTCCGCAGCATGAGAGGCCAGAGCCGGGCACTTACCGGCGGCGAGCTGACGATCCCCGTCGTCATGCTGGACCTCATCGCGGAAAATATGTACCGCTACAGCAAGCTGCTCAACCGGGTCCGCGTCCGCGACGTCAACGGCGAGGCCCGCCAGACCATCGCAGGCACCGTGCCGGAGGCCGTGTGGACCGAGATGTGCGGCGCGATCAATGAGCTGACCTTTGTGTTTAACCAGATCACGCTCGACGGCTACAAGGTGGCCGGCTACATCGCGGTGTGCAATGCCCTCCTTGAGGATAACGACGTCAACCTCGCCTCCTGGATCGTGGAGATGATCTCCGAGTCCATCGGTCTGGCCATCGATAAGGCGATCCTCTACGGCAAGGGCGCGGCCAGCAAAATGCCCCTCGGCATCGTCACCCGCCTGGCGCAGAGCAGCAAGCCGGCGGATTACCCCGCCAACGCCCCCACCTGGACGGACCTGCACACCAGCAACATCGTCAAGGTGGACAACACCAAGACCGGCGCGGAGTTCTGGGCGGCTCTCATGATCGCGGCCGGCAACACGTTTACCAGATACAGCCGGGGCGAGCAGTTTTGGGCGATGAACTCCAAGACCTACGCGCTGCTGCGCTCAAAGGTCATCACCTTTACGGCCTCGGGCGACATCGTCTCCAACGTCTTCGGCACCCTGCCGATTATCAACGGCCCCATCGACGTGCTGGAGTTTATCCCGGACGGCGACATCATCGGCGGCTACGGCGATCTGTACCTCTTCGCGGAGCGCTCCGGCATGGTCATCGAGTCCAGCCGCGAGGTGCAGTTTATCCCGGACAACACCGTCTTTCGCGGCAAGCAGCGCTGCGACGGCGCGCCTATCATCCCCGGCGCGTTTGTGGCGATGAACATCAACGGCAACAGCGTCACCACGGCGATGGACTTTTCGGCGGACACCGCAAACGACGCGGACCTCCAGAGCCTCACCGGTCTGACCCTCTCCCCCGCCTTTGACGCGGGCACGCTGAGCTACACCGCCACCGCGCCCACCAGCGCGGCGCCCATCGAGGCGACCCCGGCCAACGCCGACGCCCGGATCGGCATCACCTACAACGGCAAAAACCTCAACAACGGCGCCACTCCGACCTACGCAACCGGCAGCCTGCCGATGGTGGTAACCGTCAAAAACGGCAACGCCGTCAAGGTGTACACGATCACCGTCACCAAGTCCTGATGACGGCCGCGGACATCCGGACCCTGGTAAAGCTCAACCTGTCGCTCACGTCCGCGGCTTATGACACCTACCTCGACAGCCTGATCGAGACGGCAAAGGCGGCCATCCAGCGCGAGGGTATCGCGCTGGATGACACGCCGGAGAGCGTCAACCTGATCGTGATGTATGCGGCGTACCTGTTTCGCAAGCGCGCCGAGGACAACCCGATCATGCCGCGGATGCTCCGATACGCGCTCAACCAGATGCTGTTTGCGCAAAAGGCAGGTGGCACATGATGACGCTGGACACCGGCACGCTCTGGCTTTGCACCGTGGCCAACACGGCGGAGCCGGGCGAAATGCCGCGGGAGCAGGCCACACGGACCACGGAGCACTTTTTCGGCGACCGAGCTGTCGGCTATGGCCGACAGTACGCCGCAAAGGGCGTCAATGAGCAGGTGGACCGGCTCGTCCGCATCTGGTGGGAGCCGGGCGCCCGCATCGGCATGGTGGCCGAAATCGACGGGGAGCAATACCGGATCGACAACGTGCAGCACCTGTTAGACGATGACGGTTTACAGGTGACGGACCTGACGCTAAGGAGGCTGGACACGCTCTATGATATCACAGACAAGGCTTAAAGCGCTGGGGGCCATGTTTGCGGACGTCTGCAAGGCCTACCACTACCGGCGGCCGAAGATGGAGCCGCCCTATCTCATCTGGGCAGAGGACGGCGCAGAAAACTGGGACGCCGATCTCACCGTCAAGGAGCAGCGCTTTACCGGCACGGCGGACTACTACACCAAGGACGAGTACGACGCGACCATCGACGCGATCCAGGCCGAGGCGACAGTCTCCGGCATCTGGCTTGCACTGGACAGCGTGCAGTACGAGGAGGAGACAAACCTCATCCACTACAGCTGGAGGTGGGTGTTGTAATGGCAACATTACGCATGCAGGGCCTCAAGGAGTACGAGGAGATGCTCAGCAAGCTGGACAAGGACACCGTCCCCATGATCGGCCGGGCGCTCTATGAGGGCGGCAAGGTCGTGGCGGATGAGTTCCGGCGCGAGGTCGAGGCGCTGCCGGTCGTGGCACCAAATGTCCGAGGCACCTCGGAGCGCAAGCTGGCGGGCATCACCTCAGAACAAAAGCGCGGCCTGCTCCAGGGCCTCGGTATCGCCAAGATGCGGAGCCGGGACGGCGTGCATGACATCAAGATCGGCTTTGACGGATACAACAGCGTGCATACCAAAAAATACCCCGGCGGCCAGCCCAACGCCATGATCGCACGGTCGGTCAACACGGGATCCAGCTTCCGCGCGGCCACCCATTTTGCGGACCGCGCTGCCAGAAACTCAAAAGCGCGCGCCGAAAAGGCGATGCAGCAGCAGTTTGACAAAGACCTTAAAAAAATCTCGGATTGAGAAAGGACTGAAACCATATGGCAAACGGAAGAGTCTGCACCGGTTACAGCCACCCCATGGCGGCAAGCTACGCCGCCTCGGCCGGCACGGTGACCTACACAGACCCATTTATCATCGCCCGCGGCGTCAGCGTGGATATCTCGCTGACCACGTCGAGCGGTACATCCTTTTATGCCGACAACTCGGCACAGGAGACCTCCCCCGGCAAATTTGTCTCGGGCACTGTGACGCTCACCAACGACGACCCCCTCCCCGGCATCGCCAAGAAAATCTATGGCCTGCCCGAGGAAAAGACGCTGACCATGGCAGGCTCCACGACGGTGAAATACCAGGGCTACGGCGAGCAGGCAAGCTACCCGTACCTCGGCGTCGGCTTTATCGTCCGATTCCAGCAGGACGGCGCGGAGAGCTTCGTTCCGGTCGTCCTGACAAAGGTGCGGTTTTCCGCGCCGAATACGAGCCGGGAGACCCAGGGCGAGGAGATGAGCTACCAGACCACGACGCTCACCGGCACCATGGCCCTGGACGACGGCGCCGACAAAAACTGGAAATTTGTCTTTGACGAGCAGACCACTGAGGCGGCCGCTGTGGCCGTCCTGGAGAAGTTCCTCGGCAAGGCGTCTTAACACAGGCGGGAGGAAGAAACATGGAATATGCGCTCACTGTGCTCGCCATGGCGAGGATCACGGACATTCTCGGCGGCGAGTTCGACATGAACAAGCTCAACGACGGGAACACCGAGGAGCGGACCGTCCGCCGGGCTGAGATCATGGCTGCCCTCTCTGCCGGAGCCGCCGCAAAGACGCGGGCGGAGACCGGCGAGGACGCCAGGGGCCGGTCTGTGGACCACTATCTGAGCCTCGATGCCGACACGTTTTCAGACGAGTTTTCCGCGGCGTTGAAGGCCGTGGGGGAAGGGCTCAAACGCAGGGTAAAAGAAAAAAAGCAGTAAGCGCCCCGCCATAAAGCTGAATCATGCCTGGCTGGTGTTTTACGGCCACCAGATGGGCATGAGCAGGCAGGAGATCAACGGCACCATATACGGGCAGATGCTGGACTTGATCTCCTGCCTTGCCATTTATGGCGGGGCGGAGCCAGAACCGGAGGAAAAGAGCATGGAACCGCTCGAATGGATGGGGGTGCAGTAAGTGTCGATCAACATCGGGCCAAAGATCAAGGTAGACGGGGAGGCCGAATACCGCCGGGCGATGCGGGACATCATCGCACAGACCAAGGCCCTGGACAGCGAGATGAGGCTGCTTACCAGCAGCTTTGATAAAAACACCTCCAAAGAGGAAAAAAGCGCGAAGACGTCCGACGTCCTCGCGCGGAAGATCACCGCGCAGGAGCAGGCCGTTGCAGAGCTGGAAAAGCAGCTTGCAAAGGCACAGCAGAGCTACGGAGCGGGCTCCTATGAGGTGCAGAGCTACCAGCAGCGCCTAAACGAGGCAAAGGCCGAGCTGAACGACACAAGAAACGCCCTTGAGAGAATGGGTGAAAGCGCAGATGACGTATCGGACGGAATGGACGACGCAGGAGGGTCAGCGCTGGACCTTGCGACGGTGTTCAAGGGCGGCTTGCTGGCGGACATCGCAAAAGAGGCGCTCGACGCGCTGCGGGAAGGGCTGAAAAAATTTGCAAAAGAATCCGTAGAGGCTGCCGCACAGGTGAAGGCGCTGAATTCCAGCTGGTCCCAGACCTTTGGGGGCCTGGAGGGAACGGCAAACGAGGCCATTGACCGTGTGTCGCAGAGCACCGGCATCATGGCCGAGCGTCTAAAGCAGGCCGGGATGCAGATCTACGCCTTTAACAAGGCGTCCGGCGGAGACAGCGTCGAGGCGCTGGGCATGATGGAGCGGGCGCTGACCACGGCGGCGGACCTGGCCGCCTACTACGACAAGAGCGTCGAGGACACCACGGAAAGCCTGCTCTCGTTCCTAAAGGGAAACTACGCCAACGACGCCGCCCTCGGCATATCCTCCACGGAGTACACTCGCAACGCCAAGGCGGCGGAAATGTTTGGCACCGAGTTTAAAAACCTCACCGAGGTGCAAAAGCAGAGCGTCCTCCTCCAGACGGTCGAGGACGCGGCAAAGCTCTCCGGGGCAATGGGCCAGGCTGCCCGCGAGGCGGACGCCTGGGAAAACGTCCAGGGCAACCTCAACGAGGCCTGGAAACAGTTTGAGGCAACCGTTGGAACGCCAATCCTCTCGCTACTCATTCCAATTCTAAAGGGTGCAACTATTGCCGTCGGGGCCCTCACGACGGCGCTCAGTCCGGACGAATATCAAAAGGCGGCGAGAAGCGCGTCGGCCTTTGCCGAAAGCGTGGGGCAGATTGAACCGGAGGCAAAGAAGACAAAAAAAGAGGCCTACGACCTGGCGGACGAAATTCTCGACCTGAGCGGAAAGGTAAAAGCTGGGACTCCGGCCTGGGATGACTTTAGATACAAGGTCCAGCGTCTGAACAATCAGTTCCCCGGGCTAAATCTTCAGATCGACGAGAACACGGGGGCTGTCAATCTGAGTGCCGAGGCAATTCGGGACTTCATCGCGGCAGCATCCGGATACGACGAGTACATCAAAAATCAAAATGCGATCCGGGAAATAGAACAAAAAAGATATGAGCTGGACAAACTGCTGAAAGAGGCCCAGGATGAGCTGAACACAAGCATGAAAGACGGCGCGTCCATGTCCGGCCTCGCAGCGACAAACAGCGCATATGCCAACGCAGCAGACGGACAGCGCACAAAGACTGTTTATGAACTGGAAAAAGCAATCGGGGAGCTGGACACACAGGAGGCCGCCCTCAATGAGCGCCAGACGGAGCTCGCCGAGAACGGATACGCCGTCGAGGAGAGCGCCGACGCACAGGCGGGGGCCATCTCCGCGGTGAGCGAGGAGGCGACAAACTACATTGCCAAGCTCGCCGAGATCGGCGAGCAGTATCAGGCGGCGTATGAGAATGCGCTCTCCAGCATCCAGGGCCAGCAGGACCTCTGGAAGGAGTTTAACGCCGAGTCCGAGATGACGGTAAATGAGATCGTCGCCAACTGGCAAAAGCAGGCGGAGTACTCGGACCAGTACGCGGCCAACATGGCCGCAGCCCTCGCCCGCCCCATCGACGGGATGCGGGAGCTGGTGGCCTCAATCGACGACGGCAGCGCCGAGAGCGCCGCCATCCTGGAGACGCTGGCCAACGGCACCGAGGAGGACGCAAAGGCCATCATCAAGGCTTTTGACCGCCGCAAGGACGCGCAGGAAAACATGGCGCGCACCATGCAGGGCGCAGAGGTCGCCCTCCAGGAGGAGACAAATAAGATCCTCCGCGACGCGGGCGAGTACGCCAACGAGATCGTCAATGTGCTCAAAAATCCGGACCAATACTCCGAGACGGTCCGGGAGAACATGGAGGCCTACAGGAACGGCCTGACGGCCATTGCGCCGGACGTCCTAAACTCGGCTCATAACCTCGCCCAGCAGGTCCGGCAGGCCCTCTCGGATATCCAAATCACGGTGAGCCCGAGTATGGCAATCAACGGCGGGCGGCTGGACATCAACGCCGCCAAAAACGGGATCAACAACGCGTACAGCAGAAAGTCGATGGTTTACAAATGACGAGCCAAATTATTTTTGACGGCCGCAGCTCCGCGGACCTCCGCCTCTTCATCGAGCGCCCGCCGGACCCGACCGGACCGACGCGGCGGCTGACGAAATATCAGATTCCCGGGCGGAGCGGGGACGGTGTCCTCGACCGCGGGGAGCTGGACAACTACGACCAGGAGTATGCCGTCTATCTGTCCGCCGATCCCGGCATGGTGCAGGAGTACGCGGCGCTGGTCGCCGAGTGGCTCATGGGCCCGCGGGGCTATGTGCGGCTGGAGGACAGCTACACGCCGGACACCTACCGACTGGCCATGTTCGCCGGGCCGCTGGAGGTGGCCAATACGCTGGGCTCCTTTGGCCGGGCAACGCTCAAGTTTGATTGCCTCCCATACCGGCGGTTGAAAAGCGGGGATTACCCAGCGGACCTCTCCGGCGGCGGATGGATCGTCAACCCGACGCAGTTTGACGCCCTGCCGCTGATCGAGCTGACCATGAGCGGAGCGGGCGCACTGACCGTCAACGACACCACCATCGAGATCGCGGACATGACAGGCAAAATCGAAATCGATTGCGAATCCATGGACGCCGCAGGGCCGGACGGGGCCAACCTCAACAGCAAGCTCACGGCGGAGATCTTCCCCGTCCTGGCGCCGGGCGGAAACCAGATCACATGCACCGGCGGCGTGACGGAAATCCGGATCACGCCGAGATGGAGGACAGTATGAGCGACCAGATCAAATATCCCCGCCTCTACGGAGCGGGCGAGATTGCCTTTGCGGACAACGGCCTCGGCTTTCTCCCGGACGCGCTGAGCTGCATCGTCCGGGAGGAACGCAACGGAGAGTATTACCTTGAGATGACGTACCGGGCGGACGGCCTCCACGCGGAGGACATCGCATCCCGGAGCATCATCCTCGCGCGGCCAAACCCATACGACCAGCCGCAGCCGTTCCGGGTACAGCAGATCGTCAAAACGTCGGAGCGGGAGATCGAGATTTACGCGCCGCATGTGAGCTATGACCTGTCCGGGACGCCCTGCGAGGCGTTCACTGCCGCCAATGCGCCGGCGGCCATGCAGCAGCTCAAGGCAAAGCAGATCGCCGACACCCCGTTTACGTTTGAAACGGACAAGCAGACCGTGGCCACCATGACCAACGCGGTCCCGACGTCCTGCCGGGCGCTCCTGGGCGGCCATGAGGGCAGCGTGCTGGACACATACGGCGGAGAGTGGGAGTTTGACCGATGGAGGGCCATTCTCCACGCGTCCAGGGGCGAGGACCGCGGCGCGGCACTCCGGTACGGCAAAAACATCGCCACGCTGGAGCAGGAGCAAAACATCGAGTCGATGTATACCGCGGTCTATCCCTACTGGCTCGGCACGGACGGCGTCCTCGTGACACTGCCGGAAAAGACCGTATCCGCCGGCGGAACATACTCCTTCAGCCGCGTCAAGGTCCAGGATTTTTCCGCCGACTTTGAGACGCCGCCGACCGAGGCCCAGCTCCGGGGCCGGTGCCAGACCTACATCGGGGCGAATAAGATCGGCGTCCCGGCGGTGACGCTGGACGTTACGCCGCAGGTGATATCCGGGGCCGACGTCATCAAGCTCTGCGACACCGTCCACATCTACTTTGCGGAGCTGGGCGTCAAGACCTCCGCGGAGGTCATCGCCGCCGAATACAACCTCCTGACGGGCCAATATAACGAGCTTGAGATCGGGACGCCGCGCTACACCTTTGTGGACGCCGTCATCGACAGTCAAAACTACGTAGCGACCGCCCCGCGCACGGTGCAGGAGGCCGTCAACATCGCCACCGGCAAGATCGTCGGCAACGTCGGCGGCTACGTCGTCCTCAACTCCTCCAGCGGCGGGAAATACCCGGACGAGATACTCGTCATGGACGCCCCGCGCATCGAGGACGCCGTCAGCGTCTGGCGCTGGAACAAGTCCGGCCTCGGCCACAGCAGCAGCGGCTATAACGGCCCCTACACCCTGGCGGCCCTGGATGACGGGTCCTTTGTGGCCGATGTAATCAAGTCCGGGACGCTGGCCTCGGCGGACGGAACGGTTAAATTTAACCTGCAAGACGGCACGATCTCCACGGAGGGGACCCTGCCAAACGGGAAAACCGCAAAAGTGGAGATTGCCGGGCCGACCATCAAATTTTACATTGACGGAGTTCTCGGCGGATGGATCGCAGATACCGGCGCGGGCATCGAGGTAAGAGGCCAAGACGGGAGCACCGCCTCCATCGGGGGCGCGGAGGGGACCGGCGTGGGACACCTGGACAGCGCAACGCGGGTCTACGGCTCCGAGGTGTGGATCGCGGGCAAAAAGGTCCAGTGGGTCCAGAGCACCGACTTTGGCGGCTATGTGCTGGTAAGCAAATAAGGAGGGACGCAAAATGAGCATGCAGGCAATCACCCCGATTATCCTGCGCATGGACAGTCCAAACACTCTGCAAAGGGTGTACGCAAAGCAAAACGACAAGCTCAGCCGGTATATCGTGGCATCACTGGCCTGCGGCGCCGCGGCATGGACGCCGCCGGAGGGAGTCGCCGGGGCCATCCGCTTCAAAAAGCCGGACGGAACCGCCGGATTTTACGATACCGCCGAGGACGGCACGGACGCCATCGCCCTGAGCGGCGCGACGGTCAAAATGTACCTAGCGGAGCAGGTCCTCACCGTGCCCGGCGAGGTGGCGATGGAGATCAATTTTTACACGGCGGCCGGCGCAAAGCTCACGTCCTTTGGCTGGACGCTCGTCGTAAAGCCCAGCGCACTCCCCGACTCGGCTATCCAGTCCACGGACTACTACAACACCCTGACGGCGCAAATCGCCAAGGCGCTGGAGTACAAAAACGCCGCCGCCGCCTCTGCAACGGCCGCAGCGGCAAGCGCAGAAGAGGCAGCCTCAACGCTGGCCTCTGCTGTAAAATCCGTGGACGGGGTCACTCCGGACGGCGCCGGGGACGTGGCACTAAATGCACAAAACGAAACCGGAACGTCCGGCATCTGGTCCTATCGCAAATGGGGGGATGGCGTCTATGAGTGTTGGGGGAGCCAGACGTGCACAGGGACGACCGCGACCGCGTGGGGCAGCCTGTTTGCACTGGAGTGCGATATGCCGGACTACCCGATCGAGTTTGTGGACAATCCAAACGTGCAGATCAGCGTGATCCTCAACTCGACGACGGGGTGCTGGCCTGCCGGATACAGCGCGGGATCAAAAACAAACTGCGGGCAGGTCGCGCTGGTACGACCGACGAGCGCGTTTATCAACGCTGCCGTCAAAATATACGCCCGCGGGCGCTGGAAATGAGAGAGGAGGACAATATGTTTGAGCTTATCGGCAGCACTGAGTTGTGGCAGTGGGACACGGGCCGACAAATCGACTGTGCCGGCCTCCAGGCAGGCACAAAAGTACAGTTTGCATACAGCGATACCCAAACACTGAGCACCGCTGTGAAATCTGTGAGCGGGGCCAACGTGGCGGACGTGCCAAACCAGATGCTCCTCCGGTCCGGGGCGCTGATGGTATACGCCTATGTGACGGAGGCCGACGGCGCGAGCTACACCAAATACGCTGCCCGGCTTAACGTGCAGGCCCGGCCAAAGCCGGACGATTACGTCTATACGCCGACCGAGGTGCAAAGCTGGCAGACGATCCGCGACGAGATCGGCGACCTGGACGACCTGACAACGACTGCAAAAAATAACCTTGTCGCGGCCATCAATGAGGCAGCAGCATCCGGAGGTGGAGGAGGCGGCTCCGTCACAAAGGACAGCATCGTCACGGCGCTGGGCTACACGCCGAAGGATGCGGCAAACAAAACGACCGCCCTCTCCGCAAGCTCTACCAATACGCAGTACCCCAGCGCAAAGGCCGTGTGGGACGCTCTCCCGCACCCGGAGGCCAAGACGGACGCCATGACCCAAGCCGTGGGCAAGGACGCAGACGGCAAGCTGTGGACCGCGCCGGGGGGCGGCGGAGGCTCAAGCGGCATCGAGCTGGTGTATACCTGGACTGCGGACGGGACGACCATGTCGGCAATAAATGACCTGACGATCGAGCCGGGAAAGCTGTATTTTTGCGAGACGATCGTCATCAATAATGCCGATTTGACCGCCAACGTTACAACGCCTATTGTAAACGTCAAGATCGGGTCGGAGGGGAACACATATACCGGGATGATAGTGGGGACGGTCACCGGACAACAAAAGTACTCGACCTTACAATCCAGGTGGACATTTTTTGTGTTTGGGGGGACGATTCACTCGGTGTCCGACCGGACGCAAAACTCGCAAAACGTCCCAACAAATAGCGCGTACAAAGCAAACAAAATATACATCTACTCCGCAACATCCGGCGTCAACATCATCAGCGGGACAACCGTCAACATTTACAAAATGGGGTGAGCAAATTGAGGATCAGCGACAACGGGACCATCCGGGACATGACCCCGGAAGAAGAGGCGGAATACAACGCCATGCTGGCCGCGCAGCCTGCGCCGGAGCCGACGGCGGAGGAGCGGCTGGAGGCGCTGGAGGCGGCGATGCTGGAGCTTGTGATGGGAGGCACGGAGTAAATGGTACAGTTTTTGGTCTTGCAGGTGCGGCTGGGGCGCATCACCCTGGCTCAGGTGCCTGCAAAATACCGGGAGGCCGTCCGGGCCGCCCTGAACGCATAAGGAGGGACAAGCCATGCAGATTACAGAAGCAATTTGTACTGGGAACAGCCGGTACAGGGCAAACCAAAGGCTCACACCGCGGGGCGTGGTGCTGCACTCCATCGGCACGCCGCAGCCGGACGCGCGGGTGCTGCGGCAATGGTGGCAGGACGATAAATCCAAGTACGTGGTCCACTACATGGTGGACGATCAGCGGGTGCTGCACTGTATGCCGGACGACCGCAAGTGCTTCCACGTCGGCGGGCCGGGCAACGACAAGTGGCTCGGCATTGAGATGGGCGAGCCGCGGGAGATCACCTACACCAGCGGGGCGCGGTTCACCGTCGGGGACCTGGAGGCGGCGCGGAGCTACACGCTCCGGACCTACAAAAACGCCGTGTGGCTCCTGGCGCAGCTCTGCCGGAGGTACGGCTGGGACCCCTACACGTGCATCGAGACCCACTACGACGTGACCAGGCGGGGCCTCAGCAACACGGACCACGTGGACCCGCAGCACCTCTGGGACGGCCTGGGCCTGGGCATCGATCTTGCCAAGCTCCGGCGGGACGTGGCGGCGGAGCTGGGCGGCGCAAGCCCGGCCCCGGCGGACGAGCACCCCACGCTCTCCAGGGGCAGCTCCGGCGAGGCCGTGGTGAGGATGCAGCAGCTCCTCATCCGGGCGGGCTACAACTTCTCGCCCTGGGGCGCGGACGGCATCTTTGGCGACTACACGGACAGCATCGTCCGGGCATTCCAGGCCAAGTCCGGCCTGAGCGCCGACGGCATCTGCGGCAGGCTCACCTGGGCGGCGCTGGAGGCCGCAGGGACCGCGGCGGGCAGGACCGGCAGGCTGGTCCGCATCAAGGCACAGAGCGGCCTCAACGTCCGCAGCGGCCCCGGGACGGGGTATGACGTGGTCAAAACGCTGGCCTACGGCGGCGCATACACCATCGTCGAGGAGCAGGACGGCTGGGGCCTGCTGAAAGCATACGCGGACCGGCGGAACGGGTGGATTTGCCTCGTATACACCGAGGCCAAAACATAAGGAGGGACAAATGAAACATACAATCATGGCAATCATCGGAGCGCTGGGCGCGGCTATTTCGACCGCACTCGGCGGCTGGACAAGCGGCCTCACAACACTGATCGTGTTTATGGCCATCGACTACGCCTCCGGGCTGATCGTCGCCGGGGTGTTTCACAAATCCGGCAAGAGCAAAACCGGGCGGCTGGAGTCCGGGGCCAGCTGGAAAGGCCTCATCCGCAAGGGCATGATCCTGCTGATCGTCCTTATTGCATGCAGACTGGACATGCTGCTCGGCACAACGTACATCCGGGATGCGGTTATTATTGCATTCTGTGCCAACGAGCTGCTATCGATCACGGAGAACGCGGGACTTATGGGCGTACCGATTCCCAAGGCCATCACTAGCGCAATTGAGGTGCTAAAAAAGAGGGAGAGCGTGAGCACGGATGCAGACCATCCTCCCGACAAAGAGTGATTCACAAGCGGCCACCCGCAAACGCGGGCGGCCGTCTTTTTTTGCCATCGTGCGCAAAAAAAGTTTTGCAAATCTGCATTTTGCTCTTGACAAATACACGCAATGCGTATATAATAGAACCATAAGATAAA
>ERZ827490.1391-NODE-1391-length-31637-cov-49.820626_pt1 | contig 31637 bp, 30 predicted proteins | sample MGYA00519770_ERZ827490 | MGnify/ENA primary metagenome ERZ827490 (study PRJEB31778, sample SAMEA3449324) | human gut metagenome | biome: human gut; feature: human-associated habitat; material: faeces | place: United Kingdom | collected 2010/2012 ...
TCGATTTGCTCGACAAGATTCCCGGCACAAAGCGTGGCCCGGGCGGAGTGATTTGCCTTTATGACAGGCTTATCACACTGAAGGGCAATGACCGCGTTATTCCCATCAATTATCTATAATGAATCTATGTGAAATCAAGGCAACCGGGCTGTCCTAAGTGACTGCCCGGTTGCCTTTACATTTAACATTCTTTTTAGTTTAATGCTGTGTGGCCGCCTCGATTTATGAAGCGTCCCATTCAGCGAAGGCGCTGGTCATAGCCTTTACCACATCGTCAGGTCGATTGTATTTCACCTTGGCGTAGATGTCCATGGTGATCCTGCTGTTTTCATGACCTGCCAAATACTGTACCGTCTTGGGATCGACGGAGGCATGGATCAGGTTGGTGATATAGGTATGCCGCAGCAAATGCGGCGTCACCTCAAAGTCCAGACTATACACCACATGGCCGTTATTCCGTGCCTTTTCTCCCAGCTCCGGGTAAAGCATATACTTCACATATTTCCCGTCCACTTGCTTGCGGGCGATCCTCGGCTTTGCCGTCCGGGTCACAACATATTGCCAGAGCCGCTTAAACTGCGTATAGCTGAGCGGTCCGCCGTCCCGATTGGCCACAACATAATCCGAGGTCGAATTTCTTTTTGCTTCTCTCAGACAAGCCGCCAGATGATCCGGTAGGGGGATATTTCTCTTTGCGGCAGCTGTTTTCAGCTCCGTTGAAACAACAGGCCGGTTGTGCTCCGTGTGCCACGCTCTGCGTACAGCCAAATACGGCGCTTCGCTGTCCAAGTAGACTGAATCCCATTGCAGTCCGAGAATTTCTTCCCGCCGCAAACCGGCGTATAGCCCCAGCATGATAAAGACATAGGGTGGCAATCCACGGACCGCATCCAACAGCCGCTGTACTTGTTCGTCTGTCAAAGGCTGTTTTTCCGCCTGCGGTATGCCGCCTCCCTTTGGGGACAGGTACACCGTGGGATTCTTTTTGATGATCCGGCTTTCCTCTGCTGCACGGAAAATGCACTTATAGATTACGATGACCGACTTATACACTGATGCGGATTTTTTGGAAACCGGCACAAGGGCAAGCTGAATATCATCCAGAGTCACTTCTGCGATCTTCTTATCTCCAAGGTACGGGATGATGTTTCGACGTACCTTAGACTTATAATCTGTCAGCGTCGTTGTGCGTACATGGGCGGACTGCATCACCAGCCACTTTTCGCAGTAGTCCGCCACCGTAGGTGATTTTCTCCGCTGCCGGTCATCATCCACCTGTGACAGTGTGTCCAGTTCCTTGTCATAAAGCTCCTCCCGTGTTTTGGCATAGAGGGTGCACTGTTTTCCCTCACTATCCGTTATGGTCGTCCGATAGTAGATGTGCCCTTTGATTTCGACCGTGCCGTACTTCGGGATCCTGCTTCGTTTTCCTGCCATTATCTCACCTCCAAGTATTACGCATTGCTGCGTTGCTTCTGTTTTATCAGATGGGCGGCAATTCTTCAAATGTGCGAATTATCCTTCCGCACATTGCGGTAGGTCGTTTTCTTCTCCATAGGCTTTGCTCTGTGCGTACATTTGGCAACGTATTCCTGGAGACTGGCGCTGGTAAAGAAAACGCAGCCATTGGGAACATACTGCACATAGGCGATGAGACCGTTGTTCCTTGCCGCATCCAGAGTTGTGATGCTGATTCCCAGCAGTTCGGCGGCTTCCTTCCGGGTAAACAATTTTTCCATTGCGGTTCACATTCCTTTCGCTGTATTCTGGCGGATGGCAAGGCTGACGCACAGCGCTCTGGTCACATCCTGCATTTTTTCTTCGGGAAGTTTGCCGATATAGTAACCGATGCGGCGCTTATCCAGGGTGCGCAGCTGCTCCAACATGACCACCGAGGGATATTTCATACTGCCGATCATGCCGATGTAGCTGTGTGTGGGTATTTTTGATTTTGTATGGATGCGGCTGGTGATCGGTGCAACGATGACCGTCCTCGCAAAATGGTTTCCAACATTGTTTTGAAGGATAAGCACGGGACGTGTCCCCATTTGTTCTGATCCGACAACGGGGTCGAGGTCGGCGTAGTAGATCTCGCCCCGTAAATATTTGCGGCTCATGTAAAACCTCCTTCATTGCCGTTTGCTGCGGCTATGTAAAGAGACCGCTTGGCTTTCCCAACCGGTCTTTACTGTTATCGCTCTTTTTGTGCGTTCCGGAACTTCTGTGTCTCCTCTTTGGCTCGGACTGTGACAGTCTGCCAGATTTCCTCCATATAGCTTGTCTCCCGGTCCTCCCATGCTGCAAACACATCTGCAAGGGGACTGGGGGATTTCAGCAACGCCTGCACCTGTGTGTTCGGCAGGCTGTTGTATTCCAGAGACATCAGAATATCTTCCCGCACGGTATATTCATAGGTGTGATTCAGAATTTCTTCCGGTGGTTGGGCAAGCAGCCACGCCCGGTAAGTCTCCTGTTCGGAAAACATCTTTTCATATAAGGCCGTGTTCAGTTCTTCGTTGGTCAAGCTGGTTCACCTCCGCTTTCACAAATGATGCCGTATTCGCTTCGGCTAAGTAAAGGCTGGGAGAAAGTAGCATTTCTCCCAGCCGGTTATACATCATTGCTGCAGGTCATTTGTCCTCGACGCCCCACCTGCACAGGAAATCATCAAGCGGCCGATGGCTGTCGGCTCCACGGGAATTGCACCCCTCCGAGGATCTCTCCGAGCTGCCCCCACTTGTTACGACGGACTACGGCAGAAACCGCTTCAACGCTCGACTTTATGGCCGGACAGGAGTATCGCCCCCACAGGCGGTCATGGCCACACACGGAGCCGCCGTGTGATAATAGCCGCTTTTCTCGCTCGCTACCGGCAGAAGCAAAACGCAGACAGGAAATCAACATGAGGTGCGGTCTGGTTGTTTCATCCGGCAGGTCATGGCGCAGCTGCTAAGGTAGCTTCTGCTCATCGCATCGCCTATGGGAATGTACTTGATGAATGGGTATGGGGTTGTCAAGGTACACTTGACCACTCGCTGCACAAGCAGAGAGAAGGTAGAGAGTTTCTGTCTCTCTACCTTCTTCCTCACTCAAAGCCCATTTTACAAGGCACGATTTGAAAAATTTTTATCTGCCATGCAATACAGGCAGGAATTCTTTGCAAACCACAGCATTAATATTGATTTTATTATTAGAATATGTATAATAGTAATTGATTATTATACCTAACTGCTGTCCAATCTAAAAAGCGTCTGTGTAGAAGAAAATCTACCTGCAGAAGGGAGACACAGTATGAGCTTGTTTGAAGAACCGCATCTGGAACCGCAGCCGGAGCCGGAAAAGCCAAAGAAGAAAAAACTGCTGTCCATTGGAATCGGTGCTGCACTGATCGTTGCGGTGCTGGTCACGTCTGTGGTGGCCTTTTCGTTTGGTCAGAGCGGTAAGCCTGCTGATAATGTCCCTGATCCTCCGCAGCTGGAGGAAGTGCAGACACCCTCTGATACGGATACTCCATCAGATGAATCCACGGATACGGAGAAACCGGAGGATACGACGCCGTTTGACAGTGCGCAGGAAACGCCTTCTACAAGCGGTAAACAGGAGATTGACCCCTCAACGGGAAAGGATAAATACCAAACCGACCCGGTACCGGATGGAAAGCCCGCACCTGCGGAGCCGGAAGATGCCGAAGTCGATACATCGACGAAATATACCTGCACGATCTCCATTACCTGCAAAACGATCCTTGACAACATGGACAAGGTGAAAGAATCTAAAAAGGGAATCGTTCCTTCCGATGGCATCATTCTTGACACGACCACGGTAACATTCTCCGAGGGCGAAAGCGTCTTCGACGTACTGCAGCGCACCTGCCGGGAGCGGGGCATACACATGGAATCAAGTTGGACGCCGATTTACAACAGTGCCTATGTCGAAGGAATTGCGAATCTGTATGAGTTCGATGTTGGCAGCCAGTCCGGCTGGATGTACAAGGTCAATGGCTGGTTCCCCAACTACGGCTGCTCCCGCTATGCGCTGCAGCAGGGGGATGAGATTTGCTGGATGTATACCTGCGTAGGTTTGGGCGAAGATATTGGCGGCGGTTATGCTGCCGGTGGCTAAATAGCAATCAAATTTAGGTATACGAAAAGGGGCTGTCTCTAAGTGAGATAGCCCCTTCTTGGTTTTCGTTATGCAGGGATGGGGCGGCGGAAGATTTCTGCCGCCCCATAGTTAGGTTACTCACTCATGAAGTTTTTCAATTTCTGGATTGCGGACCGTACCGAATCCCGGACGGCCTGATACCGGCATCCTTCCGCTGCTGCAATCTGCTCATAGGTAAGCCCGTGGAAATAGTAGAGCGCCAATCTCCGCTGCTGCGTTTCCGTCAGCTGTGCGATTCCCTTATGTAATTCCTCATAGAGGAGCACCCGGCCGATTTCTTCCTCCAGAGATTCTTTCGGGAAGGCTGCCCGATGCTCTATCTCGGCTTCGGTCAGGTCAATGTGCTCATAGTGCCGGTCTACCTCGTTCAGAAAGCGCTTGTCCTCCAGTTCAAATTGGTCAAACAGCTCGTAGAGCGCCTGATCTATTTCAAGCCGCAGCGGCCGCTTCTGGCCGTCCGTAAACTCCAGAATGTACTTCGGATGGTCGTTATCGGAGCCGGTTGTGTAAATCGTGTAGGGGTTGTCTTTCGCTTTTGCACGGCGTGGATGCGTGCCTTTGTTTTTCGGATGGTTTCCATCCATAGTATTTTCCTCCGTTTCAATATGAATTTTGGGTTTCATATTGATGGAGGAGGGCCACGGCACCTATTGGCCGCACATTTTCTGCTTGCTATGGGAGGAAATGCGGAAAAATCAGAAGATTTTCTGCTTTTGCTGCAGTCTGCATGGAGCGGCACAGGCGGAAGGATTCTCCTGCGCCGGAAGGTGTGAATGAGCACGCCTTTTCTAAACCGGTTGGGGAACCACCTCAGAGTTTCTTCCGCAAAAGCAAAAACCGGCTCTGCCATGCCAAAGGCATAGCAGAGCCGGTTCAAAGCGTAAGTGCAGAAACCGCACCATTCGGGCAGTTTGCGCTACATTCCAATATGGATTTCTATGATGGGTCTTAGGGATAGTTCACGTTCTTCATTTGTATAGGCATTTCCTAAAATCCAGCACGTTGTTTGAAATTGCGCCGGGACGCATGAGTGCGCCCCGGCGCAAAGGCCCTAAATGGGATTACCGGACTTTCTTTTTCTTCTGAGCCAGCAGAAGGATCGCAGCACCGGAAATCAGCACAGAACCAAACCACAGCATGACCGGCTGATTATCCCCGGTCGCAGGCGTCCCGGGGGTCGTCGGGTCGGTGGGCTGGACAGGCTGCTCGTTTGCCTTGATCGTCACATCGCTCATATCATAGAGCCGGGTCTGACCGTTGATGAAGCGATAGTAGGCAGCCAAAGCGTAGTAGCCCTGCTCGGTGGCCATGCCGTCACGGTCGCCGCTGGCGATGTGGCGGAAGCCGCCGCCGTCCACATAGTAGCTGGCCAGCGCATCCAGAATCGTCAGACCGTTCTTGATGAAGCGGCTGTCCTTGGCCGGGTCGATGCCCAGAGCGGTCAGTGCCACGATGACCTGAGCACAGGATTCGCTGTTCTCGGTGCCCCAGCTGCCGAAGCCACCGGTAGCCAGCTGCAGCTCAGACAGCACATCCAGCGCCTTGTCCACAGCGGCCTTCACAGCCTCGTTCTCCTTGTAGTAGGGAGCCAGAGACTGAATGGCCATTGCGGTCATGTCAGGATCTGCGTCGTTGCCGCTGAGGTTCCAGCCGCCGTCGGAAAGCTGGGCATCCAGGATCACCTGAATCAGCTTCTCGCGGGTCACATCACCGGAGGTCGGATAGTTGTGGCTGTCCAGAGCGATGAGCGCCCAGATGGGGCCGTTGATGCCCTGCGTCTGGATGTAATCCATGCTGTCCAGACCCTTCAGGAGGTTGTGGCCGCCAACATTGGTCACATCCTTGCCGATAGCGGTCAGGGCCAAAATGATACGGGAGTTGTCCGTGGACTTCGCACGATGCAGCCGCTCGTTCTCGTCGGCGTGCTTCTGCACATATTCCACGACCTTCTCATAGTAGCCGTCGGGGACCGTGCGGCCGCTGCGGGCCAGGCCGATGACCATCCACTCGCCGCCGATGGAGTTCACCGTGGGGGTGCCCAGGGTACCCATGAAGTCGCCGGTGGTCTTGTAAATTTCATCCAGCTTCTTGCCCATCTCAGTCACCAGCTTGGCGTAGGCAGCCTCGGCTTCCACCAGCACGTTGTAGTTTGTGACCAGAGCCTTCTCGGCGTCGGTCAGCTTGTCATAAGCAGAACGTGCGGCGCTGATGGCACCGGCCTTGCTGAGGTCCACCGTGCCGATGGCGTCGATCATGGCGATGACCTCCTCGGCGGTCTTGGTGCGGTTCTGCTCGGCTTCGTATTCCTTCGGGTAATCATCCGTGTAGTGGAACACGATCACATCGCCCTCGTTGAGGTACTGCTGTGCAACGCCCAGGTTGGGGTGTACGCCGTTGAGGGTGTACATCCAGCCGGAGAGCTTTCCGTTGGTGAACTCAGCCAGTTCCGTGCCGTCCTTGGGGGTGATGGCCTGAATGTAGTTGCCACTTTCGTTCTTGATGTCGAACCTGTCGCCAACGACGGCCAGGATCACATCCAGCACGGTGGCGTTGTTGCTGACCGTGACCTTCGTGGTGTCGATCCAGGTTTCCAGGTTGTTGTCAGCCAGCGTGTGCTTGTCGCCGCTGTCGCCGTGGGCGGAGTCGCCCAGCAGAGCGAAGGACACGGTAATATCCTTGCCCGCAGGCAGCAGCACGGTGACGGTGGTGGTCACCTTGGCCGCGCCGTAGGCCAGCGTCACGGTCTGCTCACCACGCTGGTTGGTGTCAAAGCCGGTGATCTCCACGTCGGCCAGATCGACCTCCGTGGTGGAGCCGTCCGTCCAGGTGGCGGTGAGTACAAGGCCGGTCAGGTCCAGCTCGTCGCCAATGGTATAGGTGGTCTTGTAATCGCCGGAAACGGCCAGCGCATAGGCCACGGGCTTATCGCTGATAATGGGGCCGTTTTCGCCCTGAATCCAGTTGTGATAGCTGGTGTCAGAGTTGTTCAGCTTTGCAACGACAGTTCCGTTGGTCAGCTGTTCGGTAGTTACAGCCTTTGTCAGCTTATCCGCATCCGCACCAACGGGATCATCGTCCCGGCTGTAATCGCCAGCCATAAAGCCAGGAGACTGAGAATATCCCTCGTTCGAGCAGACATATTTCGTGCTGCCGTCAGCAGGGAAGTTCTTGCTGGTCGTATCTACCAAGTCAATGGCACCGATGCCCTTCTCGGCCCCGCAGTCGGCTAAATAGTAGTTGTTATCTACCTCGGTATATTTGTTCAGAGAGCGGAGCTTACCGGCGATAGCGCCGACATTCTTGCCGGTGGCGGAAAGTGTACCGTAGAACACATTGTCGCAGATAACGCCTGCGCCGTTGCCCCAGCACTGGAGCACGCCGGGTTCACCGCCGGTAATGCCGCCCACATAGTCCTTGCCTTCCACGCTGCCGCTGACAAAGCAGCCGATGATTCGTGCCCAAGGAGAGTTGGGTGCGGAATCGGCCACATAACCAGAGCCCATGATGCCGCCCACATAGTTGCCGGTGGCGATGACCTTGCCGGTGAAGGAACTGCTCATGACTTCGCACAGACCCATAGACTGGCCCTTAGCGCCGACCAGACCGCCCACACGGTTCACGCCGTAAACGGTGGCGGCGCTGGTGCAGTTCACGACGGTTCCGTTGAAGTCGCCTGCCAGAGAACCGATACGGTCCTGATCCTTGTCGCAGCCGATGACTACATCCTTGCCAACGGAGCAGCTGCTGATAACGACCGTGTTCGCTCCAGAGGCATAGCCGCCCAGGAAGCCGGACTGCGTAATATTGGTTTTTCCGATGATATGGCAATTTTCGATGGTGATGGTGTCGGGAACACCGGTGGCATAGATGCCATCGTCACCATAGTCCACGGTGTAGTATTGCAGCAGTCCGTTGCCCTCAATGCGCTCACCCTGAATGTTCAGGTTCTTGACGACTGCTTCCCGTGCGAAGTTCAGAAGCGGCTTGCTGATGGTCAGAGTATGACCGTTGCCATCCAGTGTGCCGCTGAAGGGATACAGATTTCTGCCCATATCCGCTTTGTCATAGGTAGTGCCAATAATGGAAGAATCCCGGAATCCGCCCATCGGCTCCCAGTCTGCAGGCAGAGTCACATTCGCTGCCATTTTGAAATAAACGCCGTTAAAGGAAATACCGGCGTTCACCTCGTCCCGCACGGCTGCAAAGCTCGCCGCATTCCGTAGGATATACGGATCGTCCGCTGTGCCGCTGCCGGTGATACCCGTTTCAGGAGCCCATTCACGGGCCTTCACGGTGATGGTGACGCAGGCTTCCTCTGGGACAGTGGTGGGGACTTTGGCGGCCGAGTAGGCCATCCGTGCAACGCAGCAATAGGTCGTTGCCCCCTCCTCGTTTGTCAGGGGATAATACACCTTCGCTGTTGCGGAATCAATTGCGGTCCAGTTTGTCTCATTCTCACCCTTGCTGTACCACTGATAGCGCAGCATATTCTCGCCTGGCATATTGACATCCCGAATGACCTCTGCAGTCAACTGGCCCGCACGGTACCCTACGGTGTATTCACTTGCGCCTGTGTTGGTTACTTTGACTGTCGGTGTGTAGTCAATGGTATTCGGCATTTTGTTGACGACCATAATGCCAAAACCTTTGGACCATTCCATACCATAGACGGTATTGGTGATCGTGCAGCTTACCCGCAATGTACCTGTTTTATAGGTTGTATCAAACACAAAGGTGTCCGTTGTGGACACTTCTGTTCCATTCAATGTCCAACTATAGCTGGTATGTCCGCCTGCTTCCTGAATCTCCTGGGCCTGCGTTTCATCAAGCACCATTTTCAGGGTGGCTTTTTCCGCTGTCGTGATTTGATAGGGCGGTGTTACCTTTCCCTTATTTGTTGATTTATTTACATCCAGCTTGGGAGTATAATCGTATTCTAAAATAATTGTATCGACGATCAACCGATAAGTCCGGGTTTCAACCTCACCCTTTTTATCGCTCAATTCAATCGTATAGGTCTTTGTACCAACTTCTGTGGTATCCAGAGAAAGTGCTTCTCCAGTTCGATCGATGTCGTTAAAGCGCACTGCAATTCGATTATCTAACGACTGCAGCTGCGCAATCGTTTCTTTTCCAACAACAACCTGCGTCTTATAGGTAGTTTCGTCTACCTGCTCAAGAGCGCAATTCTTTTTATCGGTAAGGTTCATGATATGGAACTCTGTAGGGGATTCCAGATCACAATAGGGACGCACATGAATATCGCAGGTTTTCTGCTCTCCATTTTCTGTCCATGTAAGGGTCATGGTTTCGGACCAGAGAAAATTGCTGCCCTCTGCATCTGCGGGAAGCTTGATGGACATATAATCGGTCTGAACACTCTGGACCGCTTTGCCTTCCTCCGTCATCTTTTGTGTGGAGGCTGCATTTACGGAATAGGCCACATTAGAGGTAGTTCCTTTTCCGCTCGGATCACGATAGGTAAGATAGTATAGAGAAAACGTGTCGGTGTAGCTCTCCGGAGCCTCGACACGCAGGTCCCAATTTTTTCCTAAACGGGATAACCCGGTGAACGGAGCATAAAGGACGTACTCGCCGTCTACCAACATAAGCTGGATCGGATACTCCGAGTGCTCCTGAACGGAGTTTGTTCCCCGCCAACTCCGGGCCGCATAAAAAGAAAAATCCGTCACGGAAAGGGACGAGCCGCTGCTGGTCGGGGCTACCGTGGGCGATTCCATGTCGGAAACATCTTGGACATCTGTTGTATTTTCACTTGGCTGCAGCGTTTCTGTCAGTTCGGCATCAGAAGCTGCGCTGTCCGTCTCCTCTGCGGCAAAGGCACTTGTTGGCAGCAAGCTAAGCATCATAACCGCTGCCAGCAAGCCTGCAAAAAGTCGTTTTTTCATAAAATGTGTGTCACCTACACTCCCATCTGAATTCTACGCAAGAAGAGGGGTGGGGCGGACGGATGTCCGCCCCACCCCTCTTTGCAGCTTGTGTTATTCGGCCTCGTAAATCGTATAGGGGCTGAAATCGAAGACGATGATCATACCGCCCGTCAGTTCCACACTGGTGCCGTAAGTAGTTGCCGCAGCAATATTGCTTGCATCCGTGCCATAGGCAATGTTCCAGCCGGAACCATCATAGACGGTGTACTTGACACCATCAATGTCAACGCCACTTGTGACGGTGACTGTGGTATTATCGGGATACACACTGTTGATATAACCGCCGGGATTGCCATACTTCGGATTGCTGTCCCAGCCAGCATTCACGACATCGGCATCCATGATGTCAACAGAGTATCCCTCTTTCTCGTTCGTCCAGAAAGCGGTCAGGATCGCATCCAGCAGGTTCGGGGACTTGAAATAGGATGCGCTGGTATCGGGAACCCCATAAACAGTCTGCGTGGTCTCCATGTAGTAGTTCTGGATGTCACTGATGCTCAGCTCCATACCTTCAATGTAGAAGTTGGAGTTGGTGGCGCTGGAAGTCGGCAGGCCGCCCTTATAGGCCGGGTAGGTGCCGATCCCCTCGTTCTTGAACATACCGTAGGTGACGTAGACGGTCACCTTGGGGTCGCTGGTCGTGTCCGTGGTGGCAGCTGCAGCCGGGACGACCAGCACAACGACCATCATGACAGCCATGATCAGAGACAAAAGTCTTTTCTTCATGTTGTTTTCCTCCTTAGAGAATTTTTATTATAAACTCGCTGCCGCTTTGGCAACGTGCTTACCGAAATTGCTTGCCGTTCAGAGAGCGGCCTCTGTCGGCTCGGCTTCGCAAGGCTCGTCCGCCTGCTTGGCCGCCGCCCGTGCGGCGTTGACCCGCTGGCGCTCCAGATTTTTCTTTTCCCGTTCCGCCCGTTTGGCGTCCCGCTCCACCCGGTACAGCTCGATTTGGCGCTTCTTTTCCCGTTGATATCGGCCATTGGACCGGTTATGCGGGTGGCTGTACGCAGGATTCAGGTGCGCCGCCCGCAGAGCGTCCGACCAACTGCCGAACCGCTCGGCAATGTAGCTTCCGCCGACGATCTCACATGGGGCAGGGGACCGTCCCCAATGTTCGGCGCAGCGCCGCAGATAACAGGCCAATTCCGCCAGCGTATCCCCGGCATGACGCTCCGCAAAGGCCCGGTCCTGCTCGTCCAGAGCCGCCCGTGTCCGCTTTGCGATATGCTGTTCGTGCCAGTTCCTGCCGTCAAAATTCTGAGCGCCTGCGACCTTCCCCATAGGGGCACACCTCCTCCGTGTTCGTAAATGGTAAAAATAATACGCCGATAAACCCATAATGGGTCATCAGCGTACACTCCTGCCATATAGCACCACGGAGAGAGCGCCCGCTGCCCGGAATCCTAAACTACACAATTCTACTGACTTGCGCCACGAGGTTCTTCCTCTGCGTCCATGATCTACCTTCTCACGATTTCTCGCAATGACGGACTTTCGCCCCAGCGGTTTCCCGCCTCGATCATATCCTTGCGCTTACAGTGCCGACCGCATGGGGCATTGCACCCCTTTCCTTTTAGGCAATCACCTGGCCGTTTCCGGCTCGGATGACCGCCGTGTCGCATCATCGGATTCAATTATTTTATTTTCGAGAATCAACTTAGGCTTGATGGGGAATGATAGAATAGGAATTCCGGAAATGGGGTTTCGTAAATTTACCCCATTTGCGATACCTAAATCTATCTAACCACCTATATTATATCGGCACTCACCGCAAAAGTCAATGACCGTATTGCCGGAATTTAGCAAAATCTCATGCAAATTACAAATACGCATGATAGTTATACTCGGTTTCAGCGCATTTGTGCCAACTGTATCGGTCAAAACGGGAAATGCAAGTAAAATACGCCGTCAAATACATCGTCAAGGAGGAGCCTATATGCCGAAGCGTGGAGAGAACATTTACAAGCGAAAAGATGGCCGGTGGGAGGGGCGGTATATCCGGGGGCGGTCGCCCTCCGGCCGGGCCGAGTACGGCTATGTTTATGCCGGAAGCTATCGGGAGTGCCGTGCGAAACGGCAGAAATGTTTGGACGCCTGTCGAGAAGCACCGGTAGCAGCTTCCTCGCTCACACTGAATCAGGCTGCGGAGCGGTTTCTTGCGGACAAGCAGGATGACTTGAAACGGTCCACCCTTGCCAGGTACACCTATGTACTGAAACACTATATTCTGCCCGTTTTTGGGGCCGTTCTTCTCAGCCAACTGACGGCGAACCAAATTTCCGAATTTCTTCGTCGGTTACAGAAAAACGGTCTTTCCGGGAAGAGCGCCAGAGACGTGGGGGTGTTATTGAAGTCCATCCTGAGATACAGCGCCAAAAAGCTGGACTGCCCCAGTCCGGGGATGACTGTGGAGCTGCCAGCGTATCGACGAAAGCAGATCGACATCTTCTATCCGGACGAGATCCAGCGGTTGGCACAGATGATCATGGACGAACCGACGACAACCGGTATCGGCATTTTGCTGACACTGAACACCGGCTTGCGTCTTGGGGAGCTGTGCGCCCTGCAATATAAGGATATTGACCTGCGGAATGGGGTAGTCCATGTCCGCAAAACCGTACAGCGCATCCGCAGTGGAGACCGCACCAGTCTGATGGTGCTGCCGCCCAAAAGTGACAGCGCCCGGCGTACTATCCCGCTGCCGGGGGACATGGCCGCCCTTCTGCAAAAGCTGGTCCAGTCCCATCCCAACGGCGAAAACTATCTCTTGACTGGGAAAAATGTGCCGATGGAGCCACGGACAATGCAATATCAGTACCGGGCTTTGCTGAAAGCAGCGGGTATCCCGTACCGAAATTTTCACACGCTGCGGCACACATACGCCTCCCGCTGTGTGGAGCGTGGGATAGATGTAAAGAGCCTGAGCGAGATGCTGGGTCATGCGGATGTCCGCACCACACTTCAAGTCTATGTCCATTCGTCCCTGGAGCACAAAATGCGGGTGATCCAAAGCATTTGCTTCCTTGCTCCGGCGCTGGCCGCAGAATTTGCGCCGTCACCGTCTCCGTCAGTTTTTCCGGAAACGCTCCAATATCAACAGCTTTTGGCAGCACTATCGCAAATGGGGTAAATTTACGAAATCTACAGACGCTTTCCTTTTCCGTGAGTTTACTACAAATTCATTATACTATTTAGCACATTATCGTCAATTCGTTTGTTGCGTTGCTTTTCAGAAAAATGGTGCCACCCGATGGGGTGACACCATTTTCTTTGTTACGGGCACAGAACACCATATCCCAGAATCTCGTAATGTCCTATGGGATAGCGGTTCACCCGGCAGAGGTTTCCGGAATTGCCCTCTACGGTGTAGATGATTCCGTCCTCCACCTTCTGGACGATGCCCACATGGTCAGCCTCCCCATCCTGGGGGCCGGAGCCGCCCTTGTTGTCCCAGTCGAAGAAGATAACCATGCCGGGAACAGGCTTGGCGGAGCCGTCCAGCCATTGCCCACGCTCCTGAAACCACTGCACGCCGTTTCCGCAACCGGAAAATTTCGGGCAGACACCGGTGTCGATATAACCGCACTGGTCGGCACACCAGCTGACAAAGCAGGCGCACCACTCCACACGGCTGCCGAATCCGTACCAAGACCAGTATGGTCCGCCGCCTATATTTCCGACTTGCGACAGCGCCACTGTAACGATGGCATCGTCCCCGGAATAGATGCCGTAGAGAACGGATGACCACAATTTGCGGTTTTCCTCGGCAAGCAGTTCGGAAAGCTGCTGCCGCTGGTCGGCGGTGAAATCGAATTGCTCAGCCATTTCCTCGGCGGTCTTGTGGCTGACCGTGATATAGAGATAGGTGCGTGTGACCGTCGTGACGGTTTCCACAATGTTTCCGTGGCCGTCGTCGGTTTCAGTGATGACATCCTCAGTCTTGCTCTCCGTGCGGGAAGACAGGTCGTTCATCTGCCAGAAAATATCCTTGAGGATGACTTTCTTACTATCGTCCACCGTGGCGACCTCCTGCGGATCATCGGGGTCAGTAGTGGTTTTCACCGCATAAACGGCCAGCACCTCCGGCCAGACCGCACGGGAGCCGGACATTTCCAGTTCGTCATAGGTGCTGCCTGCTTTTGCAGCGTCGATCTGCGATTGATAATCGGTGTTGATCTCCTGTACCACCTGCCGCATGGTCTGTCCCGTGCCGCTATCCTCGCCGGAGAAGAAGATGCCGAAGCAGGAACTGGCAATCAGCCCGACCACGCAAAGCACAAGGATGACGACTACCGCGACCCAGCCGCCTGCGGCAATGGCGGCGATCAGCGCCTTTGTTCCGGCAATGATCGCTTTGACCGCCGTAACGGTGGCTTTTGCGGCAACCTTAACGGCCTGTACCGTAGCCTTGGCTGCCGCCTTTGCCGCCTGTACGGTTTTCTGCGCCGCTTTTGCGGAAGCCTTTGCCGTCACCTTGGCGGTCTTAGCCGTGGTTTGCGCTGTTTTTACTGCTGCCCGCCCGGTCTGCTGCGCGGTTTTGACCCCCTTCTGTGCGACCTTTACGGAGCCCTTTCCGGCAGACTGTGCCGTTTTGAGCGTACCCTTTCCGGCTTTCTGAACCGCTTGCTGTGTGGCTTTTTTCGGCTGGGTTCCCTTGAACGCATCCTTGCATTTCTGAATGTTGTCCCGTGCTTTACCGGCATTGCGCTTCGCATCGGAAAACCCGCGCCGTCCGCGTTTTTGCAGCTGAACCTCGGTTCCTGCCACACATCGGCGCACGGTATCTTTGATCTGCTGTGCGCCGTACTCCTGCGGAGAAGTCTCCGCAGGAGCGGCGTTTTTTTCAGCGGTATCCGCAGTGTCCTTGGTGCGAACGGCGGCAGATTTGATGCGTTCAGAGACAACGGCAGCACGGTCAATGGTCTTGACCGTACCCCGAACCGACTCTTTTGTTTTAATATCCGCCATGATGTTTCTGTGCACCTCTCATTTCGTATTTCCTCCCACAATAATGCTCTCATCCGGTTTGGTGGTCATAAGGCGGTATAGCTCCGTATCTTTCGGAAACTGATTTTTGAAGGGCACCAGTGCGCCGCCGTAGCGCAAAAGGCCGCAGCCTGCCGGGGCGTTGGTGATATAGCCGGTCTGCTCCGGGGAAATGTTCAAAAGTGCTGCCAGTTTCTCCCGGTCGCTGGGAGCCTGATTGAGCAGGATCAGCATTTCGGAATTCGACAGCATAGTGCTGGCCTGAACGGAATCCAGCAGATACTCCACATTCTGCGTAATGGCGGTGGGATAGGCACCGCGTTTACGGAAGCGACGCCATGCGGAATCAAAGAAATCCGCGCTGTACGGATTCTGAAAGACCACATGAAATTCGTCGATGAACAGGTGCGTCCGCTTGCCTTTGCGCCAGTTTTCCGTCACGCGGTTGAGCATAGCGTCGGTGATAATCAGAAGCCCCATGGTTTTGAGCTGACGCCCCAGATCCATAATGTCATAGATAACGATGCGGTTTTGGGTGTCCACATTGGTTTCATGGGCAAAGGCATCCAGGCTGCCGGTGGTGAACAGCTCCAGCGCCAGCGCCAGATCGCGGGCTTCTTCCTCCGGCTGTGCCAGCAGCTTTTCCCGGAGAACACGAAGCGTCGGGACAGGGCCGCCGCGCTTATAGGCCGCATACACGGCGTCTACGCACCGGTCGATGATGCTCTTTTGCAAGGGGCCGATGCCGCCGCGGTCAAGCTGTTCAAACAGGGACAGGATAAACTCGGATTTATCTACTACCGGGTTGCCGCCATCGCCGTAGCCCTCCACCATGTCCATGGCGTTGATATGGTCGGGGCTGCCCGCCGCAATGCGGATGACCTCACCGCCCAGCGCCTGACCCAGCGCATAATACTCGCGCTCGGGATCACAGATCAAAATATCATCCTTCGTGGCCAGCGCCAGAAAGACGATCAGCTCCTTTGCCGAAAAAGATTTGCCGCTGCCGGGTACGCCGGTAATGATGGTGGATTGGTTGAGCAGATTTGCACGGTTGCACAGCAGCAGATTGCCGGAGATGGCGTTCTCACCGTAATAAATGCCGCCCGGCTCCATGATCTCCTGCACACGGAACGGCATCAGCGCCGCCAGCGCTTCCGAGGTGAAGGTGCGCAGAATATCAATTTTCCGCACGCCAATGGGCAGTGCTGTGTTCAGGCCGTCCATCTGCTGAAATCGCAGCGTGGCCATTTGGCACATCCGCTGTGTGGCAGAGGTGAGGATGTAGTCGGTGTCAGCGTCCAGCTGCTGCTTGCTGTCCGCCGTATGCACCAGCGTCACCATGCCCAGAAGCATCCGCTGGTCACGGGAGGTGAGGTCGTCAAGAAATTCCTTCATCTCCGCCCGCTGCTTTTCCATGTCGTAGGGGATCGTGCCGGAGAAATTGTTGTTTTGCTGCTGCTTGCGTAAAAAGTCCACGATGTTTCTCTCTACGCCGAGCAGTCGGCTTTCTCCGTCGCGGATCGCCTCGTCCATGGGGATCGGTACCACATCAATAGATAGGATCATCGGCCGGTCAATACCGGACAGCTCCGAGAGAATATCGTCCCGCAGATAGGCGGCGTAATCCTTGAGGAATAGCACACGGCCGTAACGGTCGCCCATGCGGAAACAGTCCCGGTCAAATTCAAAGCTGTCCGGACAGATGTAGTCCTTAAAGCTGTGACCCAGCTTCATGGACAGCTTTGGGTCGAAATGAAAGTCCGCTTCCTCGCCGTGACGGAAAAAGCCGTGCAGAATGCGCAGCCGATCCATCATATCCAGCTCCGTGCAGCGCGAGCCGAGGCGGGAGAGCGCCAGCGTATACTCTGAACCGGTGCGGGCGAAATAGCTTTCGGCCTCCTTATAGCTTTTGCGTGTGATCGTCACCGTGATATACAGGTCGCGGATCATACCGCTGGCGTGGGATGCTTTTTCCAGCAGCATATCGTTATATTCCTTGCGGTAATGGTCGCGGCCGTCGTTTTCATAGGGGATCATGATGTATTCCTCAAAATCACGGCGGTTGAGCTTTCGGGTGACGATGCTCAACTTGGTGTCGGCATTACTGTCGCAGAGGTTCAGCAGGGCGCTGTACCCCAGCAGCATGGATTTCTGATCTTCCTCGCCGGCCAGCGCGTAGTTGATGTCGGAAAACTGCCAGGTGCGGCTATAGCGGTTCTGCCCCACAAGCAAAATACCGCTTTTCCAGACCGTGCGGATGGGGATCACCTCCTGCACGCTGTGAGGGATCATAAATTTATCCGTATCTCTGCGGCGGATGTTTTTCAGTGTTTTCAGCATTTTTGCCTCCTTCGGGTGTGGTCGGATGTCGTTTTGAACTTAGGGTAAAATGCACCCAAGTTTCCAATGTCAGTGTCGTTTTTGGGCTTTGGCGTGCGCTTCCCGCATGGCTTCGCGGTATAAATTCTTCGGCTTGAAGGTCAGCCGCCTGGGGATCAGAAATTCCGAGCGTACCCATGCGATCACGAATTTTTCCGCCGTCATGCCGTGGTATTTTACAAAGCCCATGGCAGCAAAGGGAGCCGCGCCGAGGATACACAGCCAGCTGACCGTTTCCGTACCCAGCACATTCCGCAGACCGAAATAAATACCGACGGCAACACCGCAGGCCAGCACAGAAAAAACGAGCTGCCGCAGCGACAGCCCGAAAAACATATTCTCTTTATATTCGCGTATCTCGCGGTTAATCTTGATTTCCATAGTCGTTATCCTCTCTCCGGTGTGCTTTTAGCCGGTGCTTTCGGTTGGAGCGCTGTGGGGCTTTCACCGCTCTCCGGGCGGAGAAAATCCAGCCGCGAGGCAGCATAAATAGCATTGTCATTGAGCTGACGCTGCCATGCGCCGACAGACGGTGCCCATCTGAAGCCGTTATATTTTAGCTTACTTCGCTGTTCCTCCGTGGGCTTTCTGTCAAAATACAGGCGCAGGCGATTATCTTCCTTGTCTGCCTCGGCATGACCGCCCGGAAAATCCCAGCCTACATATTCCGTGTTTTGTGTTCGGGACACCTCCTCAATTCGCTGCCTAAGTCTGCGCATTTCCGCTGTGTTGCCGCTGAGTATATAAGATGGATAGGGCTGCTTTTCCCACGAATAGCCGGTTTGCACACGCTCGTCCAGCTTGGCCGCCTCCGCGTCCGAAAGGCCGGGACAGCCCAGCGCTGTGGCGTGTTTCTTGAAGTAGGCGTTGATCTCCTTCATACGCGTGTGCTGCTTAGTCAGTTTATCGAGCTTCGCTTGCAGCTTCTCCACCGCCTGGGGATCATCGCTGCGAATTACATTATTTTGAATCATTGTATTTCCTCCTTCAAATTAAAGACCCATCATTTCGCGTACTACGCGGTCTGCCATTTTTACCGTTCCCACCAGTACAAGCAGGTTAAAAATCAGCTCGCCAATGTAAGACCACACCTGTGTGACCGCCGCTGCGTTCGGATCGACCACGGGCGGAGTGGATGCGAACAGAGAAAAGATGATACAGGCCAGCACAATAATCGCGCCCTCCAGGCAAACGGCGGCGTAGGATTTCAGAAAGCTCTTACCCACCTGCTGACTCGGTTCACCGGCAAAGGTAGCCAGCGGTACCGGCGCGATAGCTGTGTAAATATAGAGCTTGAAAAAGCGCCCGTAAACGGAGAGAATCATGATAAACGAGAGGATTGTGATGAACAATCCGCCGATCAAGGCCACTGCCCAGAGTGGAATACTTTCCCAAAAGCCGCAGTCCTCAATGGCGGTCACGATCTCTGCCGGAAGCACGGTCTGCTGTGCTGTGCCCATACCGGCCGCCGTCATTATGGTGGAAATAACGCCCTGCACAATGGAAAACAGCGCCATCATCAGCTCCAGCCCATAGGTGACGACCGCTTTCGCCAGTGCAAAGCGGACAAACAGCTTGATTGCCACCTCCGGCTTTTTGACCTCGGCAAAGGAGCCGCAGGTCTTAACGATCCCTACCACGAAAAAAAGCACCAACAGCGCCAAGCCGATGGCCTGCACAGTACCGTTAATGGTCTTGATCACATTCCATATTGTGCCGCCCTTGAAGTTTTCGGGGGACTGTGTGAGCAGCTGCCATATTTCCGCCAGCTTTTCATTCCAAGTTTCAAGTGCGTTTTCGAGATTCTGTACGACCCAGTTATCACTCATATAGCTTCCTCCTTTCCCGACAGCATAAGGGGGCAGGCACGAAGCCTGCCCCTCGCTGCCGTATTTTGATTATCGCTCGCCCCGGTCGGGTGTGCTGCGGATCACGCCATACACATCATCCACAAAGTAGCGCCCGGCAAAGGGATTGAATATGGCGTGGCATTTTACGCCGTTATACTCTGCCAGATAGTCATTGTCTCCGAGGCGTTTCAAAATCGTCGCCTCTCCGAGCACATGATTTTCACCCTGCTTCAGCGAATGGATATAGCATTGGCACTTTTCCATGACCGTTTCCTCCGTTAACCCGTGATCAGCGTCAGGATTTCCTTAGCAAAGGTCACGACGACACCGCCGGCAAGTGTCAGAAATCCGTTGCTGCGCTGGCTGGGGTCATGGCTCTGAAAGGACAGACCGATCTGCACGATACCCCAGCCCAGCAGAATCAGACCGACCGCGCGGATCACGCCGAAAATAAAATCAGACAGATTGTTGATGACCGCCAACGGGTCATTTACTGCGGCAAAGGCTGTCATGGGCAGACAACATACGGATAACACAACAGCAGCATAGACCGCCAGAACCCCCCTGCTCTTTTTCCCCATAGGCAGAGGACGGGTGTGTTTGCTTTTCTTAGTGCTTTTGAGATGCTTCATTGGGTTTTTCCTCCAGCTCATAAATTGCCTCCAATTCCTCGTTGGAAAGGAGTTCGTATTGGGTTTCGTTTTCGCTCGGCACTGCCACGGGATCCGTTGGCAGAAGCCGGTCGTGAATGGTGATCGCTGCAATGGCGTACTCGGCGCTTCCGTGGAAATAAGGCGGTGCGCCGCCGTCCGGGGTGTGCGACACCAGCGGATGGGTCATGATGTCAAACTTGTCGTCGCAGACCGGTAATTCGCCGCGAATGAACAGCAGCGCCTTGCCGTTGTCCAGCATCCGCACCTCATCCGGTGTCATCAACTCACGCCCGGTGATCTGATAATTGGTGCTGTAATTGCCGTTTCTCCCGGACGATCTTCCGTAGGTGTTGGTGTCGATCGTGGCCTTGCCGAGCAGTTCCGAGATGTACTTGTGGGATCCCTGCTCGTTGCCGCCGAGATACAGCAGCTCGTCGCAGTTGCCCAAAATGCTCTCCCACTGCTTTTCAAACAGCGTCTTTAACTGCGCAATGTTTTGCAGGATGATGGACACGAACACATTGCGGGAACGCATGGTGGAGAGCTTTTTGTCAAAATCCTCCGGCAGTGAGATGTTCGCAAATTCGTCCATTAAAAAGTGTACGGGGACGGGTAGGCTGCCGCCGTGCTTATGGTCGGCACTGTCAAAAAGCTGCTGAAAGAGCTGCTGATACAAAACGGATACTAAAAAGTTGAAGCTCGTATCACTGTCCGAGATCAGCGCAAACAGTGCCACACGCTTTTCACCCATATCCTGCAAATTCAGTTCGTCCGTGGCGGTCAGCGCCGCCACAGACGAGAGATTGAATTTTTCGAGCCTTGCCGCCAGCGTGATCTGGATGCTTTTCAGTGTTTTGGCGCTGCCGGAGTGATAGTCCTTATAATACTTGACAGCGATATGCTCCGGGTTGCGCATTTCCAGCCGCTCAAACAACACATCCAGCGGCGACTGGTAGGAATCATCCTCCTCCCGCACCTCGCCGGCGCGCAGCATCTCCATGACCATCGGGAAGTTTTGCTCGTCGGGCGGCGCTTCGTGGTAGAGATAGTAGACCAGTGCCGACAACAGCATAGCAGCCGTCGTGTCCCAAAACGGGTCATTGGTCTGGCTGCCCTTGGGTGTGGTCGCCTTGAACAGATTCGTCACCAGCATCTGCACCTCGTTGTCATCGGTCAGATAGACGAATGGGTTATAGCAGTGACTTTTCTCCATGTGCAGCAGATCCAGCACCCGGATCTCATATCCGGATTCCTCCAGCAGCCGTCCGGAATCGCGAAGCAGCTCGCCTTTGGGGTCAAGGCAGACAAAGGACGAACCCTGCGGTGACAGGCAAGCCTCATACAGGCAGGGCTTGGCATACGAACGGGTCTTGCCCGCGCCGCTGCCGCCGATGATAACGGTATTCAGGTTGCGCTTGTGCTTGCGGCCGTTTAGTCCCATACGGATGTGCTGCGTGAACACCTTGTTTGGCTTTGGCGGGCGTGCCCGATACTTTCGGTTCACGGTTTCCGCATCGCCCCATTTGGCAGAGCCGTGTTCCTCGCCGCGCCGGTAATGACGGCGGGTGGAAAGATAGACCCCGATCACCATGGCATACAGGGCAATGAAAACGAGGACAGTTTTCAGGCTGTCCTCGCACCACTCGATATGAAACGGCTCATTCATTGCCGATGGAAATTGCCGAAGGATCTCGGGAAGGCCACCGGAAGCAGCCGGGGCGATCAGCAGCCCCAGCCACACCGCAGGGATCAGCCCCGTCGCATACCACAGCCATTTTTGTTTACCGTTCATCTTTCTGCTTGACTCTTTTGGATTTGCTCGGTGCGTCAACGGTTTTAATGAGAACTTCATCGACAATATCGGTGGGGCGTTTGTCCTCGATCAAATCGTTACGCAGGTTGTTGAGTGCATTGATCACGACGCCGTGCTGATACGGATCAAGGGTCAATACCCGCATATCCTGTTTTTCCATGGCTCATCGCTCCTTTCCGGTTTCCTTTTGCGCTGCCGTGCGGCTTTGCTCCAGCGTCCGCACCATTTTGCCGGTCATGGTCTGCAGCGTGTCACGAATGTCGGTTAGCTCACCGCGAATGGTCTGCGGCTCCGCATTTTTCAGCTCATCGGACAAGCGGCTGAAATCATACCCCTGTGTGTCCACACCATACTTGCGGCACAGCATATAGGAAACGCAGTAGCTTTTGAAGGCGTCAGCCTGCGGGGTACTGTTTTCCTGCTGTGCCATCTCGGCACGAGCCAGTGCCAGCGATACGCTGCGAAACAGGTCTTGCCCGTCCATACCGCGCTGGACGAAGATGGTTTTGCGCTCATAGTCATACACCGCACCGTTTTGCACGCTGTCGGCCATTTCAATAGGCACCGGGCGCTTGGCGATCAGTGCAGAAAGCAGCAGGCGGTCATCATAATGCACCTGCGGCTGCCGCTGGCGTTTGGCATCCGTTTGGCTGATGTCAAAGACCTTTTTCACATTATAGTAGTAGCCGGTGCGGCCATCCTCGGTCACATAGCTGTCCCCGGCTTCCAGAATGGAAATACCTGTTTCGTTTTTGCGGACATAGATGCCGCGTTCTTTCCAACCGTCAAAGTCCCGCAGGCGGGTGGCCTCATCGTTCTGTGCATAGATCAGCAGCGCGTTTGTGGCCGAATAGCGGTCAAATCGTGCCTGCACATCCAGAAAGCCCCGAAAGGCTTCTCCGTCCCGCATGACCTCCTGTGCCATTTCATCCGCCAGTGCATACAGGCTGTCGCGCTCCGCCTTCTTCTTGGCGGCATATTGCTCCTTGGTCAGCTGCGGACGGTCGCTCTGCGTTTCCGTGGCAGTGGGGGCGGTAAAAAGATCATCGAAGTTTGCCATAGCTTATCTCTCCTTACTTTTTCTGATCCGCTTTTTCGGCGGAGTCTGTCGGTGTTCATTTTGCGATCGTGTACTCTTGGCGGGTCTGCTGCGTTCGGTCGGCTTGCGCTCCTCCGTCTCCTGCTGCTCACGGCGGATCTCCTTCAGCTCCTCGCGGACAGATGGACGATCTTCCTTAGCAGTACCCTCGGCGGATCTCTTTCTGGATTTTGAGGAAGGCTCGGACGGACGGGATTTCTCCGTCCGAGCCGCCGTGGGGTTTTCTTGGGCAGCCTCCTGCTTCTGCGCAGGAGCTGCCATCATTTCATCCAGCAGCCGGTCGTCCTCACTCTTTTGCGGGCGCTCCTGTTCGGGAGCCGTCTGCCCGGCGGCATCCTTATTCTTATCCCGTCCTGTTTCCGCGTTTTCACGGATGACTTCGGGGTCGGATACCGTGGCGATTTTGATGTTCTCCACAATGCGGTTGATCTTGGCGGCATCTTCGGCGCGTACCATGATCTCACTGACGCCGTGTGGGTTGTCCTTTGCCTCCCGCAGAACGCAGTAGACTACGCCGTAGCGCTTGGCATCGGCCACAAAGCGGGCCATGTCCTTGTTTTTGACGGTGAAAATAGTCAGCTCCTTGCCGCTGCGCAGCATGGAGGTAAGCCGCTGGCGTCCTTTGATTTTGTTCTTGTCCCGGTTTTTCAGTGCTGCGTACAGAAGCGCCGCCACCTCCTTTGCCGCACTGCCGGTGATTTTTGCCGCAACCTCCATGCCCTCCAAGCTCAGTCGGACGACCTGTTCAGCTGCGTCTCCGGATGTGTTCATTCTGTTGTTCCTCCTTTTGTCGTTGTTTTTGTGCGTCCTCCCGGACAGCTTTCAGTTTCTCCGCCATCACGCCGGAGCGCTCGGCAATATCGTCGCACAGATGCACTTCCCGGCGCAGCGCTTTGAGCCTTTCGGACAACTCCCGGATCTGCGCCCGATGTGCGTCGGCCTGTTTGGGACTGTCCCGGACTGCCTTTGTGCGCAGCGCATTTTGCAGTACCCGGCGTTTGGCGGACAATTCTCGGATATTCACCTCCTGTTCCTTTTTATATAAAGCAAGCTGCTCGGCGGTATCAATTTGATGCCGTGCGAGCAGCCGTACTTCCTGTGAGATGTTATTCAGTTTGAGCAGATCTTCCCGCAGCAGAAAATGGAGCCGCGCCCGGTTTTGCGGACGGCCTTTGGGGAAGATACCGAGCTTGTAGCAGTAATAGAAATACAGTGCGCGAAAGCCGGTGATCTTGCGCGCAGCTTGCCGGCTGCCTTGGACGCGGTAGGTTTTTGGCCTTGGTTTATCGGTCATTTGCCGCTCCGGCTGCGGCAGGGGCTGTTGCAAAATACGCTGCCGGATGGCCTCGGCGGTGTAAGCCTCTCCGAAACTCCGGGTCAGACGAACAAAGCGCTCCTTACCGGGAGGGCGCACCGAAATATCCTTGCCGAATTTCACCTCATAGCCCTTTTGGCGAAGCAGATAGTAAAACTGCTTTTCGGTGACGCTCTGCCGGATTAGCTCGTCGATCTCGCTGCGGATCAGTCCGCGCCAGGTGGGGCGCTGCTCCTGTTCTGCACGCCATTCCCCATAGTGTTTTGACTTCCCGGCTTGCGGCCGTTGGATGACCGACAAGTTATATTCCCGGCAAAGGGTGTCGGACACGGTGCGCATATCATGATAATCTTTTTCGGTGCGGTGGTATTTGATGCCGTCCACAAAGGATACCGTGTTCAGCACAAAATGATTGTGCAGATGATTTTCCTTATCCAGATGGGTCGCCACCAGTACCTGATACCGTTCGCCCCAAAGCCGCTGCGCCAGCTTCACGCCGATCTCATGCGCCAACTCCGGCGTGGCCTCGCCGGGCGCGAAGGACTGATACCCATGGTAGGCGATCACACCGTCCTCCTTGCCGAAACGCTTTTTTACTGCCAGCATCTCGTCCCGTGCCGTGGACGGCAGGCAGTTGATGCCGCTGATAAATTGCCGTACCACCATTGCACTCTCATCGTCCGGTGTGACCGTTGTTTTCTCCGCACGGACAGCATAATCGATCACATCCGAAAGGCTTTGTGTCTGCACATCGGTCAGTTCCTCTTGCCAATAGAATTTCGGATTATCCGTCTTGTCCGGGTTTTCGATATACAGCACCACCTTGCCCAGCCAGCCCTTGACCGCCCAGATGGATGTGGTAGCCATGGCATTACTCCCGCTTTGCCGGAAGCACGACCGCCGCTGTAACCTCCCGGATGAGCTTGTCCAGCCGCTTGCTGTCCTCGTCATAGCGCTTTGCATCCACCACATTCAGTACATGTGCTTTCTGAGCGATCTGGTTAAGGTTGTGCCCTACATAGTGCATCTCACGCATAAAGGCAAAGTATTCCGGCGGCGGTGCTTCACGGGGTACCTCTCCGGTGATCAGATGGCGAAGGTAGGCTTCGCGGGACAGACGGCATTTTTTTACCTGTTTATTCAGATTTTCCGCTTCCTTGCGACTTAGCCGCACCTTGATCTCAATGTTTCGTTTGGTCATGTTCATAGCGATATTGCCGCGCTCGGCGGCGCAGGGGTTACAGGGGGATGCCCCTGTCAAGCTGCCTTTTGTCCCCAAAAGGCGTTGCTTGCTGGTATAGCACATTCTCACGCTCCCTGCGGTCGTGCGTCGAAGCCGACCTGCCGACAAACGATCATCGCTCCCGATCCCGTCCGCGCTCCGGAAGCGCCATCACACGGTCATAGTCCCCACGGAGCATATAACAGCGCTCTACGCTCCAGCCCTTTTCACCACCGCGTTCGACCGCCATATACTGCTCCAGCCGGACACAGGGATCCGTTCCGTCCAGACAGCTTCCATAGACGGAGTATCCGCCCATGTTCGGCTGAAACGCTTTATTGCCGCTGGACACAGCGTAGGTGCGGGAGCGTTCGCTGTATTGTGCGGTAAAACAGTCCTGCATAAAGGTGATATAGCCGCATACATGAATGCCGGCACGCTCGGCTTTGCGAAACAGCTCTTTCATTTTCCCATAGGGTAATTCGACCTGCTGTTCGGGATACTGCGCCGAAAAAGACACGCCGTCAAAATCCTCGGCCACAAGAATGTGCTCGCTGTTTTGGTACTGACGGCGCACCGCTTCTTCGGCTTCTTCGCGACTTTCGGCTTCCACCGTAACGGCCCGTTTCAATGTTTCGGTAATGATGACCCTGTATTCGCTCATCGTGCAAAGCTCCTTTCCGTCATCGGATTTTCTTTTGCCGGTTGCAATCCCATCCGGATACAAAGCCAATCGTTATAATCCTTGCCTTGCCGGGGGAAGGCACTTGCCACTTCATAACGCTCGGCCAACTGCTGCCGGATCGCCTCGGTGGCGCTGCGTCCGGTCATGTCATTATCCAGGCACAGGCAAATGGTTTTGATCTCCGCATGGTCTTTCAGATACTGTGTCAGCGCCAACGGCAGACGGCGCTCCTGTGTTTCCTTTTGCGGCTTATAGACTCCGGCCAAGGACAACAGATGCTGTGACCGCCACGACAGCCCGCCAGCCTGCGCCATGGTGGCATAGGATAACAGGTCGATGGCCGACTCGAATACGCAGAGCATCCGACTTTCGCCCGTAGCCGGGAGGGCAAAGGAAAATCTCTTGTCGCTGCCGGTCGCCTCGCCCTTAAAATCCGTTCCGATGCCTCGCAGGCACGCATAGCGCGGCGTTCCGTTCCTATCCATGCCGACGAATACGGCATTATGGTAGGGGAGGCTTTCATACAGCTGGCCGGAACGGATACACTGCTCGATCAATCCACCGTCAATGCCGCGGCTTTTCAGATAGGCAATAACGCAGGTATTGCTGTTACTTTTGGGCGGCAAGAGCAGCGTTTTCGGCTTCTCCGGCTGAGCGCGGGCATGAAAAACGGGCGGTCTTTCCGCCGCCCGTCCCACGATCCGCTCTACCGCCTCGGTAAAAGGGAGCTCTTTGACCTTGATCAGGTAATCCAGCGCTGTTTTTCCGCCGATCCCGCGTGAGAACCAGCACCACTTTCCATTGGAGATTTTAAGGCTGTCATGCTCACGGGTGCAGTAAGTGTTGCCGCCGAAATGCACCAGCTCCTGCGGCTCATAAGTCTGGAGGTAGGTCAGCAAGTCCATTTTCTTTGCCCGGTCGATCATCTCTCTTGTGACATAGCCCATCGGTTCATCAACTCCTTGAAATAGAATAAGCCGGACAGGCTTCACATCGGTGAAAGCCGTCCGGCTATGTATGGGATCTGCATACTCTATGCAGATCAGGGTTATTCGGTTGTGGTGTCCTCATATGATAAATTAACTTATGATAATCTCGTTTATAGTATATGGCAAGGGCGAAGAGAAGCCGATCCATTATCAGATATTTTTCCCATCAATTTTCCTATGGCTAAATTATATCCGCTGCCGCTTGAATAATTTTATCATCTGATTTTGCATTATTTCTGCAAAAACAAGATATAAATATTGACACAGACGATTTTAACTGCTATAATATAGGCGAAGAATGGAGAAACTATACTGTGGATGGAGGTATCCGCTTATGCTTATACAGTTTTCGATTGAAAACCACCGGTCTATCAAGGATAGCGCGGTGATCAGTTTTGCCGCTTCAAAGGATAAGTCTTTGGAGTCTTACCTGCTGCACCCGGACGAAAAGAGAGCACTTTTACCGGCTATTGCTATTTACGGAGCGAATGCCGCCGGCAAGAGTAATGTGCTGCACGCACTGATGACGATGAAGGATATGGTCGTCGGAGAAGCGGCCAAAATATCCAAGGGACAAAAATTGCCATGGGAACCGTTTGGTGACACCACAGTGCCTACATCCTTTGAGGTCGTGTTCATTTATCAAGGTGTTCGGTATGCTTACGGCTTTTCTTTTGATGCCAAGAAGATCTATACGGAGTATCTATACCATTGGCCGAACGGGCGCGAGGCACTGATTTTCTCAAGAGAAAACGGCGCATACGAATTTCGTGAGAATGTTAATGAGCAAATCACACTCAGTAACCGCACGCCGGATAATAAGCTGTATCTTGTTTCCTCAAATGACTGGAACTTGCCGCAAACGGAAAACGCCTACAAGTGGTTCTTGGAAAAGCTGACATTCTTGATGGAGGAAGCACCGGCTACTTCGGAAACGGTCGCGCAGATCGTCAGCGGCGATGAGAAGAAGGCTCGTATTCTGAAGGAACTGTTGCTTGCAGACCTCGGTATTTCCGATGTGACCGTCAAGAACATCTCCGGCAAGGCCCCGGTCATTACAACCACGCACCGAGTCATCGGTGCGGATGGCAGTGTGGAACACTTTCAGCTCCTTATGGATCAGGAGTCGTCCGGAACACAACGATTTTTCTCCCGTATCGGCGGCTGGCTGCAAGCGCTGGAGAACGGCGCACTGCTTGTCGTTGACGAGATCGAGGACAGTCTGCATCCGCTCCTGACAAAGCGGCTGATCGAGATGGTTCAGGACAATACGATCAACACTGAGGGAGCACAGCTTCTGTTTACGACGCATGATGCTATGCTGCTTGATCTTACCTTCTTCCGCAGAGATCAGATATGGTTTGCGGAAAAGGATGAGAAGTCCTGTGCGACTGAGTTGTATTCGCTGGCGTCCTTCTCTCCGAGAAAGGGTGAGAACATCCGCAAGGGGTATTTGCAAGGACGCTTTGGTGCGATTCCGTTTATCGGAGGTGACGGCTTATGGCAGGAATGAGAAAGGAATACGACCCCAATAAAGCCAGTCGCCGTAAGCGTAGACCTATCATTTATATCATCTGCGAGGGCAAGGAAACGGAAACCAAGTATTTTAAGCATTTCCGTTCTCGTAACTGCCTGGTAGACATTGTGCCGATTTCTTCTAAACACAAGGCCGCCGAGCATTTGGTGAAGCACGCAAAAGGGCTGCTTTCTCAATTGGATTATTTTCCAAAGGATGGCGATCAGCTGTGGTGCGTTTTCGATTGCGATGACAACAAGAACTCCGAATTGAAAAATGCCGCCGATTACGCCGAGAAGCACGGGTATAAAATTGCCTATTCCAATCCTTGCTTTGAATTCTGGTATCTTCTTCATTTTGTGAAGCAGAACAGCTACTTAAACGGGGCCGAAGAAGTGCTGCACCAACTGCAAAGCAAAGGGCGGCTTGAAAAATACGAAAAGAATTTGGATGTTTTTGCCGACCTGTTACCTCATCAATCAGAGGCAATACGGCGTGCCAGGGAACGCTTGGATAGTCTTTACAAGGACAATGTAGTTATCCTCAGCCGAGATAGTAATCCGGTCACAACGGTTTGCGAGCTGGTTGAGTATCTGAACAGCCAGCAATCTTAAAGCAGTGCCCACAACCGCAAAGTGAAAACTTGCGGCAAGGTTCAACTTTTTAGAGTAATGGAGAGAACAAGGCAGCAGGCCGAAAAAGCCTGCTGCCTTGTTTGTCATCAGATCGCTTTGATTTTTTTCAGATACGCTACGGCGTCGGTATGCCCCCGAAAGTAGATCTGCAGCCGTTCCATATCCTCCGTTTGGTGCATTAAGCCGATATACGCCAAATATGCCTCGTGCTCCTCTGCACTCAGCGTGATTGCGCCGTCGCCCTCATCCAGATTAAGAATGAAAGGGTGCTGCTTGCGCATGACCGACATCTGCTCGGAAAGTGCGGCATACTCCTCGTTGCTGTTCAGTAGATCGACCACGATGTCACTGTCGATCTCGGCAAAGCTGAAGCCGGTCGCGACCGCCAAGGTCGGTCCGGGCGTGAATTCTGATGCCAGCCACCAAGAAAACCACCAAGTAAGTCACCAAGAAAACCACCAAGAACCTATTTCCAATAGGATCATCGAATTTTGTTCAACAGCAAGATCAAAAAAAGAGATTGCAGCATTCTTGGGATACAAGGACATCGGTAATCTGACGAGGCGATACATTGCCCCATTGGTAGCCGAAGGGCTATTAAAGATGACTGAGCCAGACAATCCTACAAGCAGAAACCAAAAATATATCAAAACATGAGCAAAGCCTGCGGAACTCGCTCCGCAGGCTTGCTTTTTGAGGTTGCGCAAAGGTGCAAATTATCGCTCCCGCTCTGCGGCTTTTGGCCGGATCCGGTCACCTTCATCCGGCTCATCCGCCATGACGGGGCGATCCTGCTCGTTAAGATTCAGCAGCACATTCAGCTCGTTCAGCCGCCGCGTCTTTTCGGCCAGTTCTGCCTCCTTCGGAAAGGGTGCGGTCATCTCTGTGCGGGCATTTTCAAGCTGCTCGGTGGTATGGGCAAGTTGCGACCGGGCGTTGGCCAAGTGCTCCGTGATCTTTTCCAGTGCGTTGTCGATACGGGTGACATTGCCGCCTGCATCCGCTCCCAGTACAGCCGTATGGGACAGCTTGCCTTTGAGTACCATGCGAAACTCGTTGGCAGCACCGTCGTAGGAAAGCAGCATGGAAAATCCGCGGTAGCTGCCGATAGAAACGGTCTCCGCGCCATTCATGTGCGTGCAGGCTTCAATGATCGCCTTACCGGCATTCTCGCGCTCGGTGTAGATGACGCCGCCCAGCACCATCGGCGCAATGCCCTCGGCTGGCTTCGGATGCTCCGCCAAATGCGTGCTGTCCTGTTCATATCCGGCGATGCGCTCGTTCAGCTCCTTGATCTCTGCCGGGTATTTCCGCAGCACCAGCTCCTCCAGTGCATACCGTTGGCTCAGATGGCTGGCACGGAGCATATTCAGCTTGCTGACCTCCATATCTAAATTGCATTTTTCGATGATCTGCGGGTTTCCTGTGGCCAGTGCCTTGATCTCGGCATAGGACAGTGCCGTCTCGTCCACATCCTCCGCCGCACGGGCCGGTGCTTTGGAGGTCATGATCTGGGCAATAAACCGCTGCTTGGATTCCACCAGCTGATAGAGGTAGGCATCGAATGTGCCCTCGGTAACATAGCGGAAGATCTCCACCTCCGGATTTTGGTTGCCCTGCCGCACGATGCGCCCAAGGCGCTGCTGCAAGTCGCTGGGCCGCCATGGGCAATCGAGATCATGCAAGGCGATGAGCCTGTCCTGCACATTGGTGCCGGCGCCCATTTTTGCGGTGCTGCCCATGAGGATACGCACCTCGCCGCCGCGCACCTTGGCAAACAGCTCCTTTTTCTTTTGCTCGGTGTTGGCGGTGTGGATATAAGCGATCTCGTTTTCCGGAATGCCCATCTCAAGCAGCTTCTGCCGCAGATCGTCATACACATTGAAGCTGCCGTCCGCCTTGGGAGTAGACAGGTCGCAGAAAACCAGCTGCGTGCTGCGCTGTGCGGTACTCTCTGCCCATATCCGATAGACATTCCGGGCGCATACGGAAATCTTGCTGTTTTCATCGTCCGGTGCCAGAGAGCTTAGCAGCCGCATATCCAACGCCAGCTTGCGTCCGTCGTTGGTGATGCGCAGCATATTGTCGGTGCTGGGATCGACCACACGGGCGCGGACGCGCTCGGCACGCTCCGCCAGTCCTGCCACAGCTTTCTTTTGCAGCTCGCTGGGGTGGATGACCTCGGTGTGGAAGTTGGCCTTTGGGACGGGCAGCTTCAGCATATCCGCCGTTTGCACATCCGCCACCATTTTGAAGGTCGCCATCAACTCCGGCAGATTGAAGAATTTTGCAAAACGGGTTTTCGGGCGATAGCCGCTGCCCTCGGGAACGAGTTTGTCAAGATGATTTTTGTAAGTTTTCTAAATTCAAATAT
>ERZ827490.1394-NODE-1394-length-31541-cov-4.123960_pt1 | contig 31541 bp, 25 predicted proteins | sample MGYA00519770_ERZ827490 | MGnify/ENA primary metagenome ERZ827490 (study PRJEB31778, sample SAMEA3449324) | human gut metagenome | biome: human gut; feature: human-associated habitat; material: faeces | place: United Kingdom | collected 2010/2012 ...
CCGCGCTCCCGGGCCAGCGCCAGAATGGCCAGCGAGCGCTCGTCCAGCCGCTGCTCCTCCGCGTTCCACGGCACATAGATTTGACGAATCTGAATGCCCGCGTCCAGAATTTCGCTTAGCCCTCCGGCGTGATCCAGATGCAGGTGGGTCAGATACAGTGCGTCCAGATCGCGCCCTTCGGCCAGCAGATAGTCGATCACGGCGGAACCGTCCGAAGCGATGTCGATCCCGACAGTCTTGTCCCCGTCAAAAAGCAGCGCCGCGTCGGCCTGTCCGACGGACAGCTGAACATAGCGGGTCTCAGGGGGACGGGTCAGCCGTGTGCCGCCTACGGCAATCAGCACAGTCAACAAAATTGCCGCACAGCGGGAAAGCGGCTTCAGCCACACTCGAGGGGAAAGGAAGATCAGCAGAAGCGGTGCAGCCATCAGCCAGATGGCCGACGGCTCCGCTACACGGACAGACGCATAGGGCAGCTGGGAGAGCAGGGAAACCATGCCGGTAAAGCCCTTCGTCAGCAGAGCAGCGGCAAAGCCTACGGCAGTGCCCAGCCCGGGGATCCACGAGCAAAGCAGCGTGACGGCATAGAGGGGCACCAGCAGCCCGATCAATGGCAGCAGCAGGACGTTGACCGCTACGCCGTACAGGGGCAGCTGATGAAAATATAGCGCTGTGGGCAGCAGTACGCCCAACTGCGCCGCCAGCGAGACGCACAGTCCCCGCTTGGCCTGATGGGCCAGATGGGACAGCCGGGCGCGCAGCTTTTGCCCGCGAAAACGTCCGTGGGCTTCCGGCCAGCGGCGTTCCGCCCAGCGCTGCCAACCGGGGGCCAGCAGGAGAATCGCGCCCATGGCGGAAAAAGAGAGAACGAACCCGGCGGAGTTTGCGTCCAGCGGCCGGAGCAGCAGCACCACGATCATGGCCGTGCCCAGCAGAGACAGGGACTCCGGCTTTCGATTCCAGCCATGCGCCAGAAGCCCCAGCAGGAACATGACCGACGCACGAAGACTGGCGGCGGAAAAGCCGGTCAGCCAGCTATAAGCCAACAGGAACAGGGCCAGCAGCACAAACCGGGCTTTTCTTCCCGCCCGGAAACGGCGGAGGAGCGGCAGCAGCGCCGCCGCCAGAATGCCCACGTGCAGGCCGGACACCGCCGTGATGTGGGCGATGCCCAGCGTCCGAAAGGCGGCGGTCTCATCTTCGCTCATGGCTTCCTTGTGGTTAAAGAGCATCGCGGAAGCAACGCCCGCTTCCTCGCCCATGACCCGGGTCAGGGCAGCGTTCAGACTGCGCCGCAACCGGCCCGCCACATCCTGCGGACGGGCGCTCTCCGGGGTGTTTCGTACCTCCACGCCCTTGGAAATGGTGATGCCGAAGGGCATTCCGTTTTTCAGCATCCATTGGCGGAAGTCGAACCGGGGAGCGCCGCTTTTGCCGTCTGGCTGATAGACTCGCCCCTCAAAGCGCAGCTCCGCTCCGTCGTACAGCTCCGGCGGCTCCTCTCCCTCGTAATACAGGGAGCAGTAGGCCCGGCCTGAAACGCGTTCACCATCCAGCCGAATATCCGTCAGGGTAAAGGTCAGGCGTTCGTCCGAACGCTGCTTTGGTTCGCCGTAAACGAACCCGGTGATCTCCCCATACGTTCCCGGCGAAGGCGCGGCGGGCGTCAGACGGGGCGTCGTCCACAGCAGCCCCAGCGCCGCCGCGCACAGCATGGCTCCGGCGAAGCCCTTTCGCCCGCCAAAGCGCGCAAGCAAAAACAGCCCTACACCCGCCAAAGCCAGCGCCCACGGCCATGCGCCCGGCTGGAAAAGCGGCGCGGCAAAGCAGCCCGCCCAGAAGGACGGGCCCAGCGCCAGCATCCAGCGATTGCGCTCCATGGGCGTGATGCCAAACGACCCCATGGGGTCAGCTTTTGCACTTGATTTCATTGGAAATTCAGATGGATTCGATCAGGCACACGGCGTGGGCCGTCATGCCCTTTTCCTCGCCCTCAAAGCCCATGCCTTCGGAGGTGGTGGCCTTCACGCTGACCTGCGATACGTCCACGCCCATGTGCCGGGCCAGATGGACCCGCATCTGGTCGATATAGGGCCGCAGCTTGGGCTTTTGCGCCACGATGGTCACGTCTGCGTTGACGGGACGGTAGCCCGCCTCGCCCAACGCCTCCATCACCCGATCCAGCAGCATGAGGGAGTCCGCGCCCCGGTAGCGCTCGTCCGTATCGGGAAAGAGCTTGCCGATGTCGCCCAGCGCCGCCGCGCCCAGCAGCGCGTCCATCAGAGCGTGAGCCGCCACGTCCGCGTCGCTGTGTCCCAGCAGCCCCAGCGTGTGGGGGATTTCCACTCCGCAGAGGATCAATTTTCGGCCTTCCACCAGCCGGTGTACGTCCATGCCATGCCCGATGCGGATCATGCCAGCGCCTCCTTTTCCCGGCGAAGGGTCAGAATGGCCTCGCCGAAGGCCATGTCCGCCGGGGTGGTCAGTTTCAGGTTTTCTTTGTCCCCCAGCGTCAGGTAGACGGGCAGACCGGCGTGTTCCAGCAGGGCAGCGTCGTCGGTGCCCAGAAAGCCGTCCTGCTCCGCCAATTCGTGGGCACGGCGAAGCAGCGGCAGCTGAAAGGCCTGCGGGGTCTGCATGGCCCGCAGCTCGTCCCGGTTCAGGGTCTCCATCGCCTGCCCGTCATCGCCTGCCCGCTTGATGGTGTCCGTCACGGGAATGGCCGCCACGCCGGAGCCACGCTCCACAGCGGACTGCAGCGCCCGCCGGATCACGTCCTCCGTCACCAGCGCCCGGGCTCCATCGTGGATCATCACAATGTCCGTGTCGTCCGGCAGCGCGTCCAGCCCATGGCGGACGGACTCCTGCCGGGTGCTGCCGCCGGGCACGACCTTCTTCACGAAGGAATCCAGCCCGTAGCGGCGCAGAAGGGCGGTCATTTCGTCCCGTTCCTCCGGCCGGGCCACCACGACGGCTTCCGCGCACAGGCCGGTAAAGGGAGCCGCCGCCCGCACGATGGCGGGCACGCCCCGCAGCGGCAGAAAAATTTTATTCTGCTTCGCGCCCATGCGGGAGCCGCTGCCCCCGCCCAAGATCACGGCGCAGACCTTCATTCGCCCACGCTCCGTTCGGCTTTGGTCTGCGCGTCCTCTTCCAGCACCTGATACATATCCTGCGCGTTTTCTTTGCGGACGGTCTCCTTAACGCTCAGGATCTTATACTTGCCTACCCGGTTGCCGAAGCGAATTTCCAGCTCGTCCCCCTCCTTCACGTCGGCGGCGGGCTTGGCTACCTTGCCGTTGATGCTGACGCGGCCGCCGGAGCAGGCCTCGTTGGCCACCGTGCGCCGCTTGATGATGCGGGATACCTTCAAAAATTTATCCAGTCTCATAATGCTTGTATCCTTTCTTTGGCTGAATGACTGCGAAAAGGCGCAGAGCCAACGCCCTGCGCCTATTATGTTCGTCCCGGAGGGCGGATTTTCCTTCCAAAGGAAGGGCCGTTCGTCCGAAATCAGGCCTTCTTCCTGCGGCACAGCAGCCAACCGGCGGCGCACACCAGCAGAAGCAGCGCCCACAGCACGGGCTGAGCCGAGTCGCCGGTGGTGGGCGGCAGACTGAACACGGCCAGCGAAGCGGCCTCGGAGGTCAGAGAGCATCCATCCTGATCCTGCACGATGCAACGGAACAGAGCGCCATTGTCCTTCGCCTGAACGGCGGCAATGCGGTACTCGGCCTGAGTGGCTCCGGGGATGTCCGTCCATTTGCCGTTGGGGTCCATCCGCTGCCAGCGGTAGGCGTAGGGCTGCCTGCCCCCGGCCAGCGCCACGCTGAACAGGGCTTCTTCCCCTTTTGTCCGAGACAGGGATTCAGGCTGCTTCAGGAAGCGCAGCTCGTTGCCCAGAGATACGGTGCGCTCGTTATCAAAGTCTGAAAACTCGTTGCCCTCCTCGTTGTCGGTCAGCAGGAAGGTCACGTCGCCGCTGTCCTTTCCGGCCAGCAGCAATTCGGCGGGCAAGTCCAGCGTATAGCCGAAGTCCCGGTCGATGGCCCGCATGAAGGTGTGACTGAAGACGATTTTGCCGTCCATCGTGGCGGTCAGGGTCGGCGCGATGGTGCTGTCCGTCTGGGAGCGCCCCACGATGCTGACCCGCACATATTCCTCGCCGTCCGCATCCACATAGGGCTGGCAGTCCAGCATCAGGTCGCCCTGGCCCACACCGATCTCCTTCGAGGTGTCTTCGGGCAGCGTATTGGCCCGGCCAACGCCGATCTGGCCGGGCGCGTTGGTCACGGCATAGCCGGTCACTTCGCCCGTGGGCAGGGCGTAGACCTCGTACAGAGCCGTGTCCCCCGCCGCGTTGGCTTGCGTGACGGCGCTTCCCTGCATCAGCGAGGCATACTGGGTCATGGCGTAGACGGCTTCCAGCTCGGCGGTCAGGGAGACGGTTCCGTCCCAATCGTCGGGAATTTCGATGGCTGCTTCGTAGGTATGAACGCCGCCGGGCATCAGAAGGTCGGTATGGAGCGCTTCCTCTACCATCTGACCGTTGTCGCCGGTGGTGGTCACCAGCCAGCGGTCTCCGTTCATATCGTCATAGACGTTTTCCAGCCGGGTGACGGAATAGCTTGGGCCGTTGGAGGCAAACAGGCTGTTCACGCTGTTCTGGGGATTCTGGCAGTCCACCAGAATCTGCTGAACGACTTTGCTGCCCTGCTTGATGGTGACGCCGAAGCGGGAAATAGGCAGGTTGCCCTTGTTTTCTACGGAGAAGAGCAGCCCGGCGCTTTCGCCGGCGGTCACACAGGGGTCGCTGGAAGCCACGCCAGTAAGCTCGGCGGCGATCTTCAGCTCGAACTCAAAGCGGATCAGCCGGCGGCTGTTCACGGCGGATTCATTCAGCGTTTGGGCCTGTTCCAGATCGGTGGTGTAATAGCCGGTACCGTCCGGCAGCAGGTGAATGCTGGCCGGGTAGTGGGACAGCTCCACCAGCGTAAAGGGCGCGCTCATGGTGTTGGTCTCCCGGTCGAAGCGCACGCACTTGACGCGGTAGCGTTCTTCCTGATCGGCGTTGTCGGGGTCGGGGGCGATGCTCTCCGTCCAGTACAGGTAGTGAATGCCGTACCGGGAGCCGTCGTTCACGTGGGCGGTCTGGAAACGCTGGGCGTACAGGCACACGTCGTAATCCCGCACGGTAAATTCCTTGTTTCCCTGACTGGTCGCGCCCATCAGCCGGTAGCACTCCGAGCCGTCCTCCGCGAAGCCTTCCTTCAGGTAGAAAACGAACTCCCGCGCATCGTTCACGGCATATTCCACCATGTTTTCCATGAAGACCACGTGTTCGTCCAGAACCCGTTTGGTCTTGTTCAGGTGGACGGAAAGCTGCTGCTTCTCGTTCAGCCAGTAGTAGCAGGAAAGGCTGGGGTTGGAGCCATTGGAGCCGGTGATATAATCGCCGGTGAAGGTGGCGTTGGTGGGAGTGGCGGAGGTCATCCGGCGCACGCCCTGCACATTTTCAATACCGTCGGGCGTGGGGTCGTAGGTGACGGCATAGACGGCGGAGGTCTGGTCCAGATCCACGGAATGGACGGCCGTGATCTCGCCGCTCTTGATGTCCTCCCGGGCGCAGGACGCGTTCAGGAACCAGACAGGCTCGACAGCTGCGGTGGCGCTGTTGTGCCGGACAAAGTACACGATCGGGGAGGACAGATACCGCGCGGCGTTCGGCGTTTCCGTCACGTGGGGCGCGTATTTTTTCATCACCAGCGAGCCGTTCTGAAGCTGCAGCACCGCCAGCGTCATGGTACTCTTGGAGGGGTGATCCTGTCCCTCGGTGAACACGCCGCTGAGGACGTTCACCGCTGCCATATCCTGATGGCTTCGGACGGCGAAGGCGTAATCGGACGCGGTGCCCGACGGGCCTCGCTGGGCGTCGCCGCCCATGGAGGGGTAAATTTCGCCGTGCCGCGAGGAATCGTCCAGATTATACCAGATCAGCTTGGCCTGACGGCCCGTCGCCTGACCCGTGGGGGTGATCCACAGGCCAAAGGTGGCCTTTTCGGAGCCGGATTGCAGGGTGACGTACTGAATTTCCTGCGCCAGCGCATCCGTCTGCTTAAACAGCTGCTCCTCCGACGTGGGGAACACGCCGGTTTTTCCCGTGCCTGCCGGGGAAAGCTGTTTCTTTTCGGGAATGTTGACTCCGGCGGAAAGGGCGGTAAGCGAAACATCGCCGTTTTCCGCTCCGTTCGCCGCGTTCAGGGCGCTTGTTCCATTAGAGGAAGAGCTCCAACTGCCCTTCCAGAGCGTCCTTTTCAATTTGAGCAGAATCATCTGCGCCGTGACCTCCAGCCCGAAGCCCAGGGTAACGGACGCGCCGCTGCTCTTGCCCAGCCGCAAAAGCGGCTTGATGTTGCCGTAGAAACGGACGGCGAGGCTGAAAAAGTCCTTTATACCCACGCCGCCGCTGACGCCCAGCTCCGCCAGAATGGCGATGGTCACGCCGGTGCCGAAGTCCAGCGCCATATTGGACATGCTGGGCCAGTCGGCGGTAAGGCCGATGCTGAACGCCGTGCCCAGCGAGAAGGTGAAGTCCATCGCGCAGAAGCAGGGAATGGCCCAGATCATGAAGGGATAGGTATAGCCGCCCTTGAAGGCCATCTGCACGCCGGCGTTGCCTTTCAGACCAACTTTTTCCTTCAGACCCTCGCTGGTCGTCACCTCGGTGATGCGCCCCTGCAGGGCGGCAAAGGGCGTGAGCATGGCCTTGATGTTACCGAGGAATTTGGCGGGCTTGCTGGCACCCTGATTCTGATACACCTGATTGTTGACCGCGTTCGCGTCCCGCTCGCCCTCCCGGGCCGCTTCGTCCATGCGCTCGGTCTTGTCTTTCAGACTTTCCTGCTTCCAGCTCAGTTCTTCGCTTTCGAAGGTCTTGCCGTAGGCGTACTGGATGTAGCCGCTGGGATCGATGACCATCTGAGACTGGATGAACGGCAGACTCAAATTCATCTGCAGGTCGCCTACGAAGGGCGTGTCCGCCGGGAACTGGAAGCTGAGCCCGCCGGGGGTAAAGCTGATGAACTGATCGTTGTTGAATACCGGCTCTTCCACGTAGGCCTTTTCGATCTTCAACTGGGTCTGGAAGGTACGGTTGTAGCTCTTGGAGGGAATCTCCGCCCGGATGGAAACGGTGGAGCCGGGGGCGATCAGGCGGCAGTATTCGCCCGTAAAGGTGACGGCCTCGCCAGTGGTGAGTTTGCGGCTTTCTTCCGTTTCTTTCAGGCTGCCGTTTTCATCGTAGGTCTGGTAGACCAGATACAGGGTGCCCGTCAGCACCTGCTTACCGGGGTTTTCCAGCATCACGTCGATGGTCTGCTGGGCGTCGTTTTTGGCGGTGTAATAGATGGTGTTCTGCTGCACCACGATGTCGCTGCCGTTATAGCAGGCCATGCGCAGGTAGGGAACGCCGGTGTATTTTTCCAGTCGGACGATCTCCGCCTGCCCGCCCCGCAGAGTGAGACGGCGCATTTCCCGGGTGTTGTGCTGGCTGTGGGTGACGACCACGTCCAGCGTGACCCGCCGGTTCGACGTGGGAACGAAATCCGCCACCAGGAAGGAGGCCAGTCCGTTTTCCCCGGTGGTGACGGTCTTCAGGGAACGGGGATAGCCCGTCGCCTGTACGGAGACCTGCGCGTCTTTCAGCAGCTTGCCCTCGTGATCCCGGATGATGAAGCCGAACTGCTTGGTGGACAGCGTGACCACGCTGAAATCCACGCTGTTCCGCCCGTCGATATGGGCCTGTTCTTCGTTGGTCAGGGCTTCGGCCTCGGCCAGCAGCTTTTCCTCGGCCTGCTGGGTGATGGCGCCGTCCGGCGTGTCCGCGGCCTGCAGCACGTTAAGGAAGTTCAGCTCGTGGGAATCGACCGCTTCTTCGTACTGCTGATAGTAACGAACCACGGTGCCGATGATGGTCTGCATTTCCGCCACATATTCCCGTACCTTGTCGGTCAAGCGGCGTTTTTCCCGCTGGGTCAGCTCTGCGTCCGCCTCCAGCTGGTGCAGACTGTTGAACACGGTCAGCCGCCCCGTTTCCAGACGATCCCGGTAATGATCCAGCTGATCCCGGAACTGGCGCAGCAGGTCTTCGACCCCTTCCAGCGACTGGTTGCCCAGCAGCTCAGCCTTGTCCCGGATACGCACAAGCAGGCCGCCTACCTCATCGGAAAGCAGCCATTCCAGATATTGCTGAATTTGCAGGGCGTTCATGGACGCAGAGGGGGTCATGCCTTTTTCCCAGCCCTGAATATCGCCCTCCATGGCGATCAGCTGCCGGGCTTGGGCGATCTCCTGCTGCGTCAGCGGAACATATCCGTCGGCCAGCGCGGGCAGCTGCGCCAGCAGCAGAATCAAAGTTGTCAGTAGGCAAAGAAGACGTTGCGTTTTTTTCATCCGGGGTTCCTCCTGTTCCTTTGCGGGGGAAAATTGTGAATCGACGCGACGGAAAGAAAGAGCTTTACGATAAAAACAGTATATCAAAAAAGGAAAATCCCTGCAAGTCAGGGAAAGAGGACCGGCAAACGGTTTTCCCTTTTAAGGATAGAAAATAAGCGCCCTTTTGGTGAAAGAAGGCGCTTATTTTGCTTGGGTTTTCCCGGCGGGCGGGTAGGGTGCTTCCTCGTCCGTGCGATCCATCAGAAAATCCAGACTGGTGTGGAAAAAATCCGCCAAGATCATCAGGTCGCTGACGGAGGGCAGACGCTCGCCCCGCTCATACTTGGACAAAAGGCTCTGGTCGATGCCGGTGGCGATATGCAGCGCCACTTGCGTCAGCCGCCTTTTTTCCCGTAAGCGCAGCAAATTCAACATCCTCACCGCTCCTTTTGAGGCTATTATGTCATCTTTCACATTGACAAAAAGGACAGATAGTCCTAAAAAAGAAGGTAGAAAAAGCAGAAATTCTGAGGTGCTGATGATGGATCATGACGATATGCGCATGAAAATTCGGCATCTCCATCTGGAACGCCGCATGACGCAAAAGCAGCTGGCGGATGCAATGCATGTCAGCTGTTCACTGATCGGCCACATCGAGCGCGGCTCCCGAAAACCCTCGCTGGAGACGCTGGTGAGCCTGTGTAAGGTGTTGAATATCCCAGTAGATGATCTTCTTTCTTAACAGTCACATTCTAATCGTAGATGGTATCCATTTTCTGCTAAGAATCTGGAAAGCAAAATAATACGGCGTAAAGGGCAACAGAAAAACGCGGACACGACGCTGCTTCCGTCCTGTCCGCGCCTTTGGCGTGGGCTCAGCCCACTGCCGTGTCCTGGCCGTTTCCCGCCAGATTGAGCACCTGCGTCTGCAGCTGTTCGAAGGTCAGGTCCTGATTGGACAGCTTTTCCCGCAGCTCCATTAGCTTTTGGTAGTCGCTTTCGCTGTCCTTCACGTGGACCGTGACGATGCTCTTGTCCACTGCCTGTACCCGGGCTTCGATCATTTCCTTCAGGCGGTCGGTCATCCCTTCCTGATACTGCGCGTCGTATTCCACGCCCACCACGGCGATGGTGCCCATCACCACGGCTTCCGCGCTTTTCAGCTCGGAAAGCTTTTCCACCTCTTCCGACACCTCATCGCTGACGCGCTGCGCGTCCTCCACCGTGTTCACGCCCGCCTCCATGCCCTTATCCGTGATGGTGGGGGCGGCGCTGGGCGCGGGCGAGTCCGTGGCCGTCGCCGTGGGGGACGCGCTGGGGCTGACCGAGGGACTGGGGCTGGGCTGCACCATCGTGTCCGCGTTGCTGGAGCAAGCGGTGAACAGACCTACCCCTACCAGAGAGATCACCAGGAGAATCCAAATCCTTTTCAAAGCTGTTCGCCTCCTCGCGGCTATTGTGTGCAGAAGCGAAACCACCTATTTGCGACAATCATTGCCAGATCTGCGCATAAAAATGGAAAGAACGGCTCTACTGGAAACCGTTCGTCAGGGCAGCGGGAATTATCTCCAGCCGAATTTTATGCGGGAAGGGTTTGCACCGTCTGCCGGTTTCATGATATGATAGGGCGTAAATGCAAAGCCAGACATGAAGGAGGAACGGGAAGCCATGCTTTATCATGATTCCTACGATGCGGAGTATCGCGACCCCATCGGCCCGGTTCCCGCGGGCGCTTCCGTCACCATCCGCTTTTTGTGCGACGAAGCGGAACACGTCACTCTGCGCACCTGGGACGGCGGCGAGGCCCGCTACCCCATGCAGCAGACCCGGGAACATCTTTTTGAAAGCACGATTCTCGTGCCTGAAAAGCCCATGCTGTTCTGGTACGATTTCATCATTCACCGGCCCGGCGGGGACGCGCGCTACGGCACGTCCTACGACCAGCTGGGCGGCGTGGGGGCCTGCTACGAGGGTCAGCCCAGCAGCTATCAGATCACCGTTTACGACCCGGCCTATCAGACGCCGGAGTTTCTCCGCCATGCGGTGGTGTATCAGATTTTTCCCGACCGTTTCTTCCGGGATGAAAAAGCCGGGCACCCGGGCCGGAGCCGCAAGATCAAAGCCGCCCACCCCGAAGCGGTCTTCCATAAGAAGTGGGACGAAGCGCCGTTTTTGGATCCGGACCCCGTCACCGGGGACAACCGGGCGCTGGACTTCTTCGGAGGCACCTTGCGGGGCATTACTGAAAAGTTGGATGAGCTGCAGGAGCTGGGCGTGACGGTGCTGTACTTAAACCCCATCTTCCGGGCCCGCACCAATCACCGCTATGATACCGGCGACTATGCCGAGATCGACCCCATTCTGGGCGACCGGAAGGCCTTCGACGGGCTGATCCGTGCGGCGAAGGCCCGCGGGATCCGCGTCATGCTGGACGGCGTGTTCAGCCACACCGGCTCCGACAGCCTGTATTTTAACCGCTATGGCCGCTACGATTCGCTGGGCGCGTACCAGAGCACGGAATCGCCCTATTATCCGTGGTATACCTTCGAGCAGTACCCCGACCGCTACCGCACGTGGTGGGGCTTTGACACCCTGCCTGCCGTCAATAAGGAAAACGCCGATTATCAGCGCTATTTGCTGAATGAGGAAAACGGCATCCTACCCCGCTGGGTGAAAAAAGGCGCCTGCGGCTGGCGGCTGGACGTGGTGGACGAGCTGCCCATGCCGCTGGTGTCCGCCATGCGCCGGGCCGTGAAGCAGGCCGACCCGGAGGCGGTGCTGCTGGGCGAGGTCTGGGAGGACGCGTCCAACAAGGTGTCCTACGGCGCGCTGCGTTCCTATTGTCTGGGCGACAGTCTGGACAGCGTGATGAATTACCCCCTGCGCCGGGCCGTGATCGACTTTTTCACCGGCAAATGCGACGCGCAGCAGCTTCGCCGGGTCATCCTGCACCAGCAGGAGGTCTACCCCGCGCCGTTTTATTATTCTTTGATGAATTTGCTGGGCAGCCATGACCGGGTGCGCATCCTCAACGCCATGGCGGGCTACGATCAGGAGGGCGCGGCCCAGATGGCCCGGGCGGAGGCCGCTCATATCCGCCTGACTCCCGAGCAGCGGGAAGCCGCGCAGGCCAAGGTGCTGGAAGCCTTCCGTCTGCTGTGCGCCCTTCCGGGCGCGCCTACCGTCTATTACGGCGACGAACTGGGCATGGAGGGCATGGCCGACCCGTGGAACCGCGCGCCCATGGTCTGGGACAAGGGCGATAAGGCCATGCGCCGCGCCCTGAAGAAGCTCCTGCAGACCCGCCAGTCCAAGCCCATGCTGCAAACCGGCTTTCTGGCCGTGGACGCGCCGGACGCGGACACGCTGATCGTCCGCCGCTACGCCGTCAAAGGCCGGGACGTGTTCGGCAAGCCGCTGGGCGGCCGGGCTGTCACAGTAACCATCAGCCGGTAAGGCGAGATGGGAGGACGGCCAAAAGTTTTCCACATTTTCTAAAATTTCCCCCACCCGAAAGCGAGGCCCATTTTTCATGCACTTTACCACCCTTCGCCTGAAGCAGTTCCGCAATTATCCCTATCTGGAACTGGAACCCAGCGAGGGGATCACTGTGCTTTACGGGCCTAACGGCAGCGGCAAGACCAACCTGCTGGAGGCCATGCACCTTCTTTCGCTGGGCCGGAGCCACCGCACCACTGCCGACCGGGAAATGGTGGCGCAGGGGGAAGCGGCCGCTTTGGTGCACGGGGAGACCCGCCGTCTGGATGGACGGCACGAGATCGAAATTCGCCTGACCCCTATGGAAAAGCCCCAGAAGCGGGTGCTTCTGTACGGCAAGCCCGCCCAGCGCATCGCCGACCTGATGGGCCACGCCACGGTGGTCATGTTTTCGCCGGAAGACCTGCGCATCGTCCGGGACGGCCCCGCGGCCCGGCGGCGCTTTGTGGATATGCAGCTCAGCCAGATCCGCTCCGGCTACGTCCGGGCGCTGAAAACCTACCTGAGCGTACTGGAAAGCCGCAACGCGCTGCTGCGGCAGGATAAGCTGCAGGGCGTCAGCGATTTTGCCAATCAGCTGGACGCGTGGGACGAGCAGTTAGCCAACGCCGCCGTGCCTATCGTCCGCAGCCGCCGCTGGTTTTTGCAGGAGTTGAGCGAAAATTCCAGCCGGGAATACGCCGCCATATCCGAGAACCCGGACGAGCCCTTTTCGCTGTTTTACGTCGGCCCACTGGCCCAGTCCGACGCTCCCTACGAGCAGATGCTGGCCGGGCTGCGCCGCAATCGGGAGGAAGACCGGCGGCGGATGTATACCACCTTCGGCCCGCACCGGGACGATGTGAGCCTGCAGCTGTTCGGCCGGGACTTACGGGCCATGGGCAGTCAGGGCCAGCTACGTACCGCTGTGTTGAGCATGAAGCTGGGCGAGATTCGGCTGATCGAAAAAGAAATGGGCGAATCGCCCACGCTGCTGCTGGACGATGTGTTCAGCGAGCTGGACGCGAAGCGCCGCAACGCTCTGTTCAAAAGCGCCGCGCCGCTGCAGACCTTCATCACCTGCACCGACCGGCAGGACGCGGCAGGTGCCAGGGCCGACTGTTTCCTCCGGGTCACGCCCACACCGGACGGAACGGTATTGAGCCGGGAATAGGCTCTGTTTGATCTTTTTTCATCATTCCCTTTCGTTTTCCCCGGCCTTGGAAAGGCCTTCATTCTCATTTATCATTTGCACTCATTCTCCCCCGAAAAGAAAGGAAAGATGCCCATGTTTGGTTTCCGCCCGGAGGGCCGCCGCATTCACGACGTCGACCCCATCGTTGCCATCACCCCCTATCTGATGCCCCAGCGTTGCGACGCTCAGGTGTTTCTCTCCCACGACGCGGACTATGAACCCCTCATGCGCTACATCGCCGAAAAAGCCCGGGAAGGGCATAAGATTACCTTTATGGAGCTGCTGATCGCGTCCTATGTGCGGGGCGTGTCGCAGGTGCCGGAGACCAATCGTTTTATCATGAACAAGCAGTTCTACAACCGCACCGAGCTGACCGTCAGCTTTACCCTGCTGATGGACACGCCCGACGGCAGCGCGGAGGAAAACGCCGTCAAGATTCGTTTCGACCCCAGCGACACCATTTTCGACGTGAGCGCCCGGGTGAAGGAGACCATTGAAAAAGGCCGCAAGGCGGACGACCCCAGCTTCGCCATCAAGCTGGCCAAGGCCGTGCTGAAGCTGCCGCTGGTGCCCAACGCCGTGGTAGGACTGGTGAAGCTGCTGGATCGCTACGGACTGGCCCCCAAGGCGCTGCTGGACGAGCTGCCCTTCCACACCAGCATGTATGTGACCAACATGGCCTCCATTGGCATGACCCGGGTGTACCACCACATCTACAACTTCGGCAATACCAGTCTGTTTTTCTCTATGGGCACGCCCCAGCGGAGCAATCAGCCGGACATGAAGGGCGAGATCAGCCGCAAGTGCATCCTGCCCATCGGCATCACCGCCGACGAGCGCGTGTGCAGCGGCGCGATCTACGCCAAACTCTTTGCCGTGATGAAGCACTGTCTGACCAATCCCTACGAATTGGAACAGCCGCCGGAGAAGGTCTACTACAACGAGGGCTGCGAGTTTCACGAACCCAAGCCCGGCGCGGCTGCCGAGGCGCAAAAGGCAGGCGCGTCCGTATGAAAACGGCGCTGATCACCGGGGGAAGCCGGGGTATCGGCGCGGCCTGTGTGCGGGCTTTCCGGCAGGCGGGCTGGCAGACGGCGTTCTTCTACCGTCAGAGCCGGGAAGCTGCCGAAGCACTGGCCCGGGAAACGGGCGCCATCGCCCTGCAGTGCGACGTGGCCGACAGCGCGTCCGTCCGCCGGGCCGTGCAGGAAACGAAGGCCTTTCTGCCCCATGTGGACGCGCTGGTGAATAACGCGGGCATCGCCTCGCAGGAGCTGCTGACCGACGTGACCGACCAGCAGTGGCGGCGCATGGTGGATACCAACCTGAGCGGCGCGTTTTACCTGTGTCGGGCCGTGCTGCCAGGGATGATCTCCCGGCGGGAAGGCTCCATCGTGAATGTTTCCAGCATTTGGGGCCGCATCGGCGCCAGCTGCGAAGTGCCCTATTCCGCCGTCAAGGCGGGGCTGATCGGCCTGACCTGCGGCCTTGCCAAGGAAGCGGGCCCCAGCGGCGTTCGGGTGAACTGCGTCTGCCCCGGCGTGATCCGCACGGATATGCTCAACTCCTTCACCTCGGACGATCTGGCCGAGCTGGCGGACGAGACCCCTTTGGGCCGTCTGGGCACTCCGGAGGACGTGGCCCGAGCCGTACTGTGGCTTTCCGGCCCGGAGTCCGCCTTTGTCACCGGGCAGGTGCTGGGCGTGGACGGCGGCTTTCCCGCATGAAAAAATAAGGCAGGATTTTTTCCGAAAATGGAGAAAGTATATCTGCCCGCTGGAAGAATGGACAAAGCTCGGGCACGCCCGGGCTTTCAGCCTGTCGAAAAACCTCGAGTTGGCCGTCAGCGCCCGCAAACAGCGCTTCGCTGGTTTGCGGAAAAAGTGCTGCGGCACAAGGGTTAGGGGCTCTGCCCCTATAACCCCGGCAGGAGGCAGTGCCTCCTGCACCTCCACTTTTTTGGCACTCTGGAAGCTCGGGCACACCCGGGCTTTTGTCATGAAACGCCGGGCAGAAAGGGATGTTCTGATGAAGAGCTATTCCACTGTGATCTTTGATCTGGACGGAACACTGCTGAATACGCTGGAGGATCTGACCAACGCCACCAATCAGGCGCTGCGGGAGTGCGGCTACCCGGAGCATACCATGGAGGACGTGAAGGGCTTCGTGGGCAATGGCATCGGGATGCTGATCCGCCGGGCGCTGCCGCCGGAATGCGACGCGGATCCGGAGGCCTACGAAATGACGCTGCAGGCCTTCAAGCGGTACTACTTTCTCCACAATAACGATACCACCGCGCCCTATCCGGGCATTCCCGAGCTGATTGACGCGCTGCAGGAAAAGGGCCTCAAGCTGGCGGTAGTCTCCAACAAGAACGACCCCAACGTCAAAGCCCTGTGCCAGTATTATTTCCCCAGCATTCCGCTGGCCGTGGGCGAGCGGGAGGGCATCCGCCGCAAGCCGGAGCCGGACACGGTGCTGCATGTGATGAAGGAATTTGGCAGCGCCAAGTGTCACACTCTCTATGTGGGCGACAGCGACGTGGACGTGCAGACGGCCCGCAACGCGGGCGTGGACTGCGCCGCCGTGCTGTGGGGTTTCCGCTCGGAGGAACACTTGAAGAACGCCGGGGCCAGGCATCTGTTCCGCAGCCCCAAGGAGCTGTGCGACTGGATCCTGTCCCATCAGGCGGGATGAGTTAAGCCAACGCCGCTGACGAATGGTGCGGGATGGGCTTACGCCCGCTGCACCAGCACCCGGTAAAGCTCGCCGTTCCGGCCCCGCACCGGCTGATAGGGCCTGGGGTCGTCCCGGGGCGGCGCGCCCCGCATGGCGTAAGCCACCCGCCAGACCCGGCTGTCTTTGGCCTGACGGCCGATCCACAGCCCGTCCCCCTGCCGGGACACCCGCACGAACCGCCAGCCCGGCCAGTCGAAGGGCGCGTCCGGCGGGCATTTGACAAAATACTCCCGAAGCGATCGAAACGCTTTCGGCCATTCCAGATTGGGAAGCCGTCCCACGGGTACGCCCGCGCGGGACGGCTTTTTTTCGTTGGTTGGCTCCGGCTGCGGGGGAGGTACGGCGGAAGTCGGCGCAACGCTGTCCTGCCGGGGAGACGGCGCGGCTTTCATAGGCCGCTCCATGGCCTGCACGTAGGGCGCAGGGTCCAGCGCTGGGAGAAAAATTTCCCGCGGAAGGGATTTTTCCCGCGCTGGGGTTGGGGCGGACACGGGCTTGGAGGACGCATCAGGCGCGAAAACCGGCGCTTGGGCGGCTGTTGGCGTGCGACTCTCCAATGTTTCCTTGCGCTGGACGGGAGCGTCCGTCGGTTTCGGTTCGACCGGCTGACGGCGTTTGACCGCCGCCCGTGCCAGCTTGTCGCACAGGGACAGACTGGCGTTTTTCGCGTCCAGCAAGCTCCCGGCGCTGGTCTCGGTGCACAGGCCGATGAGCAGGGGCCGGGGCGCGACGTTGTTTTCCACCACGATCAGCGCCTGCAGCCGTTCCGGCGCGTAAAGGCCGCCGGGAGCGGGACCCTCCAGCGAAGCTTCGCCCCGGGCGTTGGTGGCGCAGGTCCCCAGTTCCCGGGCTTCGCCGCCGCTGGAATACCAGAACGCCCGAACGCCTTCGCCGGGCGCGCCTCGGACGTTCAGCTGTACCCATGCCTGTCCCCGTTCCCACTGCATCCGGGCAAAGCCGCTGACCCCTGTCCGCATGGGACGCAGCAGCAGAAATTTTTGATGAAGTTCCGTCATGATCTCTTCCCCCTTTGGGGCAGACTATGCGTCCTGCAAGGTGCTTTATGCCGCACCCTTCCGTCCGCCGCGCATAGGCTGGCAATGGAACGCCGCTTTTTTCGGCGTGCCTGACCTTTGAATTTCAGGAGGAAGAGATTCCATGAATGATCTGCATTTTCAGCCCGTCGGCGCGGGAATGGGAGAGGGCGCGGCCGTTCGCATCGGCCACTGTACCGAGGAAACGCCCGCCGGGGAGACCCATCTTTATTTTGAACCCTGCGAATCCATCAAAAGCGTCCGAATCACCGAAACATTGCCCGACAGCGAAGGCAGGATGCTGGACGTGACTATGACCCTGCAGAATGTGTGCCCGGGGCGGCGGGTCTTCGTGGGCCTGAGCGCCCATGAGGTGGTGGAAGGAGGTGCGGAGGAGCTGCGCGGGTTTCGCGCCCTTACCCTGCCCGCCCACCACGACGGCGCTGCTCACGCCGTGGACGCCCCGCCCATTCGGTTCATTCTGCCCGAAGAAGGGAGCCATCCCGGACGGCCCCGGCATTTCGTCCTGAGGGCCTACGCTCACTACGCGGATCAGGCGGGATGTGAGGCTCCGTGATTCCCGTCCGAAAATTGATTCAGGTGTTTCACTCCATGCTGGGCTGGCCCTATGTCACCCCCGGCACCAGCAACGCCAAGGGGATCGACTGCTCCGGGGCGTTTGTGTACGCCTACCGCCAGTTTGGGGAGCGTATCTACCACGGCTCCAACCGGATCGCCCGCATCTACTGCCGGGAGATGAAGCGTGTGACCGCCTCCACCCGGCTGGAACCGGGCATGGCGATTTTCAAAAGCCGCTCCGACCTGAGTCGGATGAAGGGCGAATACAAGCCCGGCGGCGCGTATTACGACCCGAATCTGACGGAGGATTTCTACCATATCGAGCTGGTGGTCAGCGTAGAGCCGCTTCAGATCATCAACGCCACCCCGCCCAAGGTGCGGATCGACGACCGGCTGTCCCGCTGGCAGTGGGCCGGGTACCTGAAAGCCGTCGATTACTCCCCCGCTGACCCGGAGACGGGCGAGACCTGCGCACAGGTAACGGCGGAAAGCGGCAGCACGGTGAATCTCCGCAAAAAGCCCTCGCTGAAAGCGGCGGTTCTGGCCAAGGTACCGCTGGGCCAGCGGGTCGCCGTCCGGGAAAAGACCAACATGGAATGGTGGAAAGTGGCCTATCTGCAATTTACCGGCTATATGATGCGCAAATTTCTGAAAACCGAGGAAGGGGAAAATTCCTGAAAAAGGGGGTGAAAAAAGGGGAGGCGCATTTCTGCACCTCCCTTTTTCAGTAGCCCGCCTTAAGCAGCGATCTTCTTTTCTTTTTTGAAATGGCCGGAGAATTTCTCCCAGCGCTTGCGGCGCTTTTCCTTGATGGCCAGCCGGTCGCCCAGATCGCGGGCGCCGACGCCGTAGACCAGATACAGGATCAAGCCGCTGACGATCATGATGAACACCGTCGACGCACAGCGGCGGCCGGAGGCGTTCACGTTGTAGCCGTCCCGGCCTTCCTCGGCGCACATGTTCTGGATGACCATGGCGTAACTCTTGCCGTAGCTGGAATGGAAGGTGGCGCTCATGTCGTACTCGGTGAACAGGGCGTTGAAGTTCAGCGCGAATACCGCCAGCACGCTGGGCAGCACGATAGGCAGCTTGACTCTCAGGAAGGTGACCAGCGGACTGGCCCCAAGATTTCGGGCCGCGTCCTCCAGCTCCTCGTCGATGGCGTAGAAGGCCGCCTTAATCATGCGCAGGGCGAAGGGCAGCTTCACCACTGTGTAGGCCATGACGATCAGGAACCGCACGTTTTCCTTCCAGTACAGGTTGTTGTTGAACACATACCATACGCTGTCGGAGTTGAAATAGGTGCGGTAGGAATAGCAGATCAGAATGGTGGGCAGCAGCCACGGGAACAGCAGGCTGTATTCCAGCACCGTGGAGCGCTTCTTGCCCTTGTTCTTGAAGATGTAGTTCACCGCCACCACCACGATGACGCAGGCCAGCGCCGCCGCGATGGCGGAAAGCACGAAACTGAGCCGGATGCCGCCCACCGTGTCCGCGTTGGCGAACAGGCCGGAGATAGAGCCTACGCGGGTCTTCAGCTTGCCCCGGTTGGTCAGGAACTCATAGTCCTGCTGGCCGAAGAAGTTAATGAGCGTCCACTGGTTCATGTCCAGCGACTTGGCCCGGATGGCGGGGTAGTTCTGGAAGGAGAACAGCACGATCATGACCACGGGGGTCATGTAGATGAGGAACAGCACATAGGCGTAGATGTGCGCGATGACGTTCATCACCGGGTTCTGAATCTTCTGCTTCACCAGCTTGGCCTTGGTCTTGGACACGCTCAGGTAGTGGCCCTTGCGCTCGTAGGAGGACAGGGTGGTCAGCAGGATGATGGTGAACATGGCCAAAATGATGCTCAGCAGCGCGGCGCGGGCCTGAGGGAAGGCTTCGTCCGCCACGGAGGAACCGGCCAGACGGACGATCTCCGGGTTGATGGAGTCATAGCCCAGCAGGGTAGGGGCGCTCATGGCGCACAGGCCGGTAATGAAGGTCATGACCGTCAGGCTGAACAGGGTGGGGATCAGGGTGGGGAAAACCACCTTCATCAGCACCTTGAAGGGCTTCGCGCCCAGATTGCGGGCCGCTTCCACGGTGTTGTAGTCGATGCCGCGGATGGCGTTGCGCAGGAACAGCATATGGTTGGAGGTACAGGCGAAGGTCATGGTGAACAGCACCGCCCGGAACCCGGAGAACCAGTCCTTGTTGAAGCCCGGGATCACATTCGCCAGCCAGGTAGTCAGCATCCCGTTGGAATCATACAGGAACAGGTAGCCGGTCACCAGCGCCACGCCGGAGTAGATCAGCGTGGTCATGTAGCCCAGCCGCAGCACCTTCGCACCCTTGATGTCGAAGTACTCGGTCAGAAGCACGATACTGATGCCCACGAAATTCACCGTGATGACCAGCGAAATGGCCAGCTTCAGAGAGTTCCATACATAGCTGGGCATGTTGCCCGCAAAGAAGAAGCGGATCACGGCCAGCGGGTCGGTCTTGCCGTCCGCACCCTTGACGGTGAAGATCTGCGTGATGGTGTTCAGGCAGGGAAGCAGCATGAAGCCGAAGAACAGATACACGAAAAAGGCGATGCCGAAGACCTTCCAGATGTACTCCGGCTTCAGCCATGAGGCTTTCTTTGTCATGGTTCCGCCCCCTTACGCTTCGGCGGGCACATCGTAGGACATGACGTCCGACGGATGGATGCCCACGGTGACGGTCTCGCCCGGCTCGTAGATGTTGATGCCGTCGTTCTTTTCGATGGCCTTGAGGATCTGTCCGTCCACGCGGATGTAGTACTTGATGTACAGGCCGTAGTATTCCCGGCTTTCGATCACACCCTGCAGCTGCAGCTCATCGTCCGCCTTGGGCCGGTTCACCCGCAGACGCTCCAGACGGATGAAGTGGTGCTGGTTTTCCGGCAGCTTCATTTCGCCGCAGATGGTCTCCTCCAGCCGGTTGATGTCGCCGATGAAGTTGCAGACGAACTCGGTCTTGGAGTGATTGTAAATTTCATTGGGTGTGCCGATCTGTTCAATGTAGCCCTTGTTGAACACGGCGATGCGGTCGGACAGGGTCAGGGCTTCCTCCTGATCGTGGGTGACGTAGATGGTGGTAATGCCGAAATCCCGCTGCATCTTTTTCAGCTCGTTGCGCAGCTGCACCCGCAGCTTGGCGTCCAGATTGGACAGGGGTTCATCCATGCAGATGATAGAGGGGCCCGTCACCAGCGCGCGGGCGATGGCCACGCGCTGCTGCTGGCCGCCGGAGAGCTGGCTGACGGCTTTTTTCAGCTGCTCGTCGGAAAGGTCTACCTTCCGGGCGATGTCCCGCACCTTCTGGTCGATCTCGGTCTTGCCCAATTTCTGAATTTTCAGGCCGAAGGCGATGTTGTCGTACACCGTCATGGAGGGGAACAGGGCGTAGCTCTGGAACACGATGCCGATATTCCGCTTTTCGATCGGTACCCGGGTAATGTCCTTGTCGTTGACGCTCACCGTGCCGCTGACCGGCTCGATGAAGCCCGTAATGGTGCGCAGTGTGGTGGTCTTGCCGCAGCCGGACGGGCCCAGGAAGGTGAAAAATTCGCCTTCCTTCACGTCCACGTTGATGTTGTGCAGCGCTTCAAAATCACCGAATTTGACGATAATGTCCTTCAGTTCGATCATGGGGAAAATCACTCCTTGATGCAGTTTGTAAAAAACGCAGGGAAAACCTTCCGCAGGCTTGGAATGTGGGAAAGGCTTTCCCTGCGTTTTTTGCGTAGATGGTCGTTGGGGGAACCCGCCGACGGCAGGTTCCCCCATTGGAACGGAATGATGATTCCGCTGCTTATTCAGCGGCCTTCTGGGTCAGAGTGTCCCACTGCAGGTTGTCCCAGTCGGGTTCGGCGGGAGCCTGAGAAGCGTCGGCCCAGTAGAAGCCGAGGTTGGTCATGATGTTGGTCCACTCGGCGGAGTGGGCGGCCACATACTCGGCGTAGGTCATGTCGGTGCCTTCGACCTTGGTCAGGGCGAAGTTCTTGATCTGGTAGATGGCGGGGATGTCTTCGCCGTAGATTTCCTTGGCGGCAACCTGGTTGCAGGGGAAGGAGTCGAACTCGTCGCTCCAGGCAGCCTGCACTTCCGCGGAGCCGAACCAGTCGGCAAAAGCGGTCACAGCCTTGGTTTCTTCCTCGGTGCGGCCTTCGCGGTTCAGGATGCCCAGATACTCGGCGATGTAGTAGGTGCCGTCGGCGATGTCCACCAGCGCCCAGTTTTCAGGCTCCATGGTGCCCTTCAGGGGATGATCGCTTTCAGAGGCGGCCTCGTCGATCTTGCCGTACAGAGAAGAAGAATAGAAGGAAGAAACCTGCACGTCGCCGCGGTTCAGGGGCGTGAAGCCGTACTTGTAGTCATCGCCGCCGCTCTTGCCGCCGGCGCAGTAGGCCCACAGGGTCTTCCAGCCTTCCACGGTGATGCCGCCGGCAGGGCTGGTGGGATCGGTGAAGGGGTACAGCATGGCGCTGTTGATGTTGGCGTTGGTGGTGCCGCCGACCTTGTTCTGACGGTACCAGGTGTAGCCGGAGTTCACCACGTCGGCCCAGTGGTCGAAGTGCAGCTCGGTGCCGTTGGTGCCCAGTTCGTCGTTGCGGTACAGCATCAGCACGTTCTGGATGACCAGACCGTAGGCCTTGCCGTCATACTTGTATTCGCCCACTTCTTCGGCCCAGTCGGGGTTCCAGTCCATGATGGACAGGTTCTCGTAGGTGCCGTTGATGACCTGAGACCAGCGGGTCTCGTTCAGGCCGAACAGGATGTCGCCGTCCTTGTTCTCATTGGCGGCCTGAATGGCGGCGGTGTCGCCGGAGATGACGGAGTTGTCGTCAATGCTGATGGTGAAGCCGGCGTTCTTGGCCTCGTTGATCAGCCAGTTGGTGCGCTCGGTGGAGTTGGAGTTGGAGTAGATGCGGATGGTATAGCCGGAGTAGTCTTCCGCGGAAGCAAAGCTGCACAGGCTCAGCACCATGACCAACGCCAGAACGATAGACAAAGTCTTTTTCATGGTATGGATGTTCCTCCTTTATTTTTCCAGGGAACTTTTTCTCGGTTCCGAATGGTGTCCCTATTATACCACATTGTAAAATCGGTGTAAAGTGACCCAAAAAGAATAAGACAAACGTTTGCGATAAATTTTCTTTTTCGCCCCGGACAGAAAAAATGGACAAACCGGCGTAGAAAAATCCGCCGCATCCTCCGGGCTTGCAAGCCCCCGGAGGATGCTTTATAATATATGATACGGGACTTTGTGTCCCGATCCCCCTGAGCCGCTTCGGCTTTTGGAAGCGGCTCCCAAGGCAAGGAAGGATGGCTGCCTGATGCAAAAAAACCAAAACGTATTTCTGTTTTATGTGCGCGTGCTGCTGTATTGCCTCGTCGCACTGCTGATCCGGGCGGCGGCGCTGGCTCCGCTGGCGGCGCTGTTTGTTTTCCCGGCGGATTCCCTCTGGCGGTGGCTGTGGGTGGTCTCCCCGCTGATGGTGGTGTTTCTGGTGCTTCCGCTGCGGTTTTCCTTCGCGGACGCGCTGGTGCAGCGGCCCCGCACCCGGGATTTTTCCATTGACCGGGCGCTGAGCCTTCGCCAGTACGGCGAAAAGCTGGCGGAAAGCCTGCGCCATGCGCTGAGCGTGCTCAAATGGGCCATCCCGCTGGCCGGGCTGGGCGCCTGGGGTTATTATTTGAAGGAACAGTACACCGTCAAGGGCCTGCTGGACGGCCTGCGGGAGCTGGGCAAGAACGTCTCCGGCACGTGGTACGCGGTGGTGAATTTCTTCCGGGGACTGTTCGGCCATCTGCCGCTGGAAACGGTGGAGGGCTCCTATATGCAGGGCGTGTACACCGTGCTGGCGCTGGTGGGGCTGGGTCTGCTGATTCTGCTGTACGGCGCGGTGCGCAACAGCGCCACCCGCTACATCTGGGCCATGGCCAACCACGAAGACCGCCCGGTGCGCCGGGAGATTCGCCGCCGTCTGCGGGGCCGCCGCATGGCGCAGCTGGGCACGGCGCTGTGCAATCTGCTGCTGTGTGTTCCCTTCCTGTGGCTCGCTGGTCTCCAGTTGAAGGATACCTTTCTGGAGCTGTGCCAGCAGCTGGTGCTGGCCATGTCGTGGAACGGCCGGCCGCAGATCAGCCCCGATGTGGTCAAGACCCTGCTGCCGCTGACGCTGACCTTCTTTTTGACCTATATGCCCCTGCTTCCGGCGCGGCGCATCCTGACCGCCGCCTTTGCCGTCCGGGAACCCCGGCACACCGCCCCTCGCAATGGACAGCCGGTGGAGGAAGACCCTACCCTGCCCAAGGCCATCGTGCCGGACTGGGTGCGGGCGGAAAATGAGGAAAACGGCGCTTCCGACCGAAGCGCGGATGCGTAAGCCATGCGGCTGGATCGTTATCTGGCCCAGAGCGGGGAACGAACCCGCAGCGAAGCGGCGCGGCTGCTGCGCTCCGGCGCGGTGCGGGTCAACGGCGAGCCGGTTCGGGACGGCGGCTTTCATCTGAAGCCCGACAACCGGGTGGAGCTGATGGGACAAGCCGTGGAGGAGAAGCGTTACCAATACCTGATGCTGCACAAGCCCGCCGGGCTGTTGACCGCCGCTCGGGACAGCCGGGCCCCCACGGTGATGCAGCTGTTGCCCGAAAGCTGCGCCCGGCGCAAGGTGCTGCCCGTGGGGCGGCTGGACAAGGACACCACGGGGCTGCTGCTTTTTACCAACGACGGCGAGCTGGCTCACCGGCTGCTGAGCCCAAAGCGTCACGTGTGGAAAACCTACGAGGCCACGGTGACGGGGCGGCTGACCGCTGCCGATGAAGAGGCCTTCGCCCGAGGTATTACCCTGTCGGACTTCACCGCCCTGCCCGCCCGGATGGAGATCCTCTCTGCCGGGGAGGACGAAAGCCGCGCCCGCGTGCAGGTGCGGGAGGGCAAGTTTCACCAGATCAAGCGGATGTTCGGGGCACTGGGCCACGAAGTGACGGCCTTGAGCCGCCTGACCTTCGGTGCGCTTCGGCTGCCTGCGGAGCTGCCGCCGGGGCAGTACCGGGAGCTGACCGAGGAAGAACTGTCCGCCCTGCGGGAAGAAGCGGGGCTGACCGAGCCGGAAAGGAACGAAGATGCCTGACCATTATTATACCCAAACGCCCACCAGCGCCCACAAGCCGGGGCAGGTGGACTTCCTCTGGCGGGGGGCGAAGCTCGTCTTTGAAACGGACAGCGGCGTTTTTTCCCGCACGGAGATCGACAAGGGGACGGAAATTCTGCTAAACGCCCTGCCGGAAGAGCTGACCGGCAGTCTGCTGGACATGGGCTGCGGCTACGGCGTGATCGGCGTGACGCTGGGCAAGCGCTATCCGGGCCTGTCGGTCGTGATGAGCGACGTAAACGAGCGGGCGGTGGAATTGAGCCGCCGCAATGCCCAACGAAATGGCGTACCGGCCCGGGTCATGCAGAGCGACGGCTACGCGGACGTCCCCTTTCAGCGGATGGACTGGATCGTGCAGAATCCCCCTATTCGGGCGGGTAAAAGCGTGATCTACGCCATGTTCGCCGAGGGGGCCCGCCGTCTGGAACCAAGTGGCGAGCTGTGGCTGGTGATCCGCAAGCAGCAGGGTGCGGAGTCCGCCGTCCGCTATCTGAAGACACTGTTTGGCCGGGTGGAGGCCGCAACCAAAAAAGGCGGCTTCTGGGTGCTGCGCTGCAGACAGCCCGCGGAACGGCCCGACGAGGAATAGTATCCATTAGAAAAACAAAGGAGAAACTGGGACATGAAGTACGATCATTCTTTTTTTGACACGCCGGTGGATCGGATGGGAACCAACTGCGAAAAGTGGGACGCGCTGCGCCGCCGGGAGGGAAGCGACCTTCTGCCTATGTGGGTGGCGGATATGGACTTCCGCTGCGCGGACGAGATCGTTCAGGCGCTGACCGCCCGGGTGGCTCACCCGGTGTACGGCTACACCGAGCAGAGCGAATCAGCCGTGGAAGCCATGCTGGGCTTTTTCCAGCGCCGCCACGGCCTGACGGTGACGGCGGAGCAGCAGCTCATGCTGCCCTGCGTGGTCTCGGGAATGCGGGCGTCGGTGCTGGCCCTGACCGAACCCGGCGACAAGGTGATCGTGCAGTCGCCGGTCTACGGCCCCTTCTACGCCAGCATCCGGGACGGCGGCCGCCAGCTGGCGGACTGCCCGCTGATCCGTCAGCCGGACGGCGGCTACCGCATGGATCTGGACGCGATTGAGTCCGCCTGCAAGGCCGGGGCCAAGGTGATGCTGCTGTGCAACCCCCACAACCCCGTGGGGTACGCGTGGTCGGAGGACGAGCTCCGCGCCCTGTGGAACGTGCTGGAACGCTACGGCGTGTGGCTGGTCTCCGATGAAATTCATGAGGACTTTGAGCTGAAAGGCAAGGTCACGCCCTTCCTGCGCATCGTGCAGGATAAAAACGCCCGGCTGCTGTCCATGACCAGCGCCAGCAAGACCTTCAATCTGGCCGGATTGCAGCAGGCGGTGCTGCTGACCCGCAATCAGGAACTGAAAAAGCGGGTCGAGGAGCAGATGCACAGCACGGGCGTGACGCAGGGCAATATTTTCGCCATGACCGCCACGGAGGTGGCCTACGGCCAGTGCGACCCGTGGCTGGACGGAATGCTGGACTACCTGCGGGAGGCGGAGAACCTGCTGCGGCGGGAACTGAACGCCCGGCTGCCCGAAGCGGTGCTGGCCCCCATGAATGCCACCTATCTGGGCTGGCTGGATCTGCGGGCCTACGGCTTTACCACGGCGCAGCTGACGGAGCGCACCCACAAGGCGGGCGTTGCCTTCAGCGAGGGCACCCGCTTCGGCGGCGAAGCGGGCGAAGGCTTCCTGCGCTTCAACTTCGCCTGCCCCCACAGCCAGACGCTGGAAGCCGTCAAGCGGCTGGAAAAAGCGCTGAAAGCCTGATTTTTGGATCACTGCGGAAACGGAGGAAGATTTTTATGAAGGATCTGAACCAGATCATTGACCAACTGCAGGACAAAATGAACGAACTGCTGGATCGCTGGCTGCGCATTCCCAGCGTCCGGGCGGAGGAAATCCCCGGCGCGCCTTTCGGCGAGGAGACCCGCAAAATGCTGACCGTGGCCCTGAACGACGCGAAGGCCATGGGCTTTGACGTGCGGGACTTCGACGGCTATGCCGGCGACGTGCGCATGGGCCCGGAGGGGCAGGATCCGCTGGGCATTCTGGCCCATCTGGACGTGGTGCCCGCCGGGGACGGCTGGGACACCGATCCCTTTGAGCCGGTGGTGAAGGACGGCCGCCTGTACGCCCGCGGCTCCGGGGACGACAAGGGCCCCGCCGTGGCGGCGCTGCTGGCCATGCTGGCCGTGAAGGAAGCGGGCATTCCCCTGAACCGGGAAGTCCGGCTGATTCTGGGCTGCAGCGAGGAGACCTCGTGGGACGACATGGCCTACTACAAGGCCCACTGCGATATGCCCCGCACGGGCTTTAGCCCCGACGCCAGCTATCCCATCATCAACACCGAAAAGGGAATGCTGCTGGTGAGCCTGCGGTCTCCCTATGAAAAGAACGGGCTGGTGCGCTCCATTCGAGTGGGCGAACGGCACAACGTGGTGCCCGGCGAAGCCAGCGCCGAGCTGAACGGCGGCGAAGAACTGGCCGCTAAGGCGCTGGAAGCGGCGAAGAAGCTGGGCTTCGAGGCGGATGCGGCTGTGAATGGCGATACCGTCCGGCTGCACACGTTGGGCGCGACGGGCCACGCGGCCTACCCCGAAGCGGCGAAGAACGCGCTGGGCGAGCTGCTGCTGATTTTGAAGGAGCTGGGCGTGACCGGCGGTCTGCGCACGCTGGCCGATACTGTGGGCATGGAATACGACGGTCTGAGCCTGGGCATCCGCTGTCAGGACGAAACCAGCGGCCCCCTGACCTGCAACCTGGGCATTCTGCATTACGATGAGAAAAACGGACTGTACGCCACGCTGGACATCCGCTACCCCATCCTGTGCGACCACAAGGCCCTGAGCGCCGCCCTGACCGCCGCCGTGTCGGACGGCCTGACCGCCACCATCGACAGCCAGAAGGAGCCCCATCACGTGGCCCCCAATTCTAAGCTGATCCAGTGCCTGCTGGACGCTTATCACGAGGTGACGGGTCTGCCCCGGGAGTGCCTGTCCACCGGCGGAGGCACCTATGCCAAGTGTCTGGACGAGGGCGTGGCCTTCGGCTGCGTGTTCCCCGGCGAGGAAGAACTGGCCCATCAGGCCAACGAGTACATCACGCTGGACAGCATGATGAAGAACGTGCGCATCATCGCCCACGCTATCGAAAAACTGGCGGGCGAATAAGAGGACGAGCAGTCATAAAATACAATCTGCCGGTTATTTTTGCAGGCAGATTGTATTTTTATTTTTTTCGGCAGGATTCCTACGGAAGGGGTGGTACGCAAGTTGAATTTCATATATCGATATGGTATAATTTTTGCTAAGATATCGCTAAGACTTTGTCAGGTCTCATCCCTGACAGGCGAGGAAATGTTCAGGTAAGCAAGCGATGAAGCTTGCTTTGCAGGTGGAAAGAGAGCGAACGGTTCCATGGGGAAGAAGCGTAAGTGTCAGAAAAATCTTTTTATGAAGATGATTCTGGCCTTTATTTTTTGCATGGTGATGTTATTCGGCGCGGTGCAGGCGCTTGCGGACGATGCGGCTCCTGCGGCGAATACTGCGACTGTGGAGTGCTATGCGCTGGTCAGTGGCGAATGGAAGCTGGTCACGGTGGAAGAAACCGCCCAGCAGATGGCCTCCGACAGCATAATGCGCTATTATATCACCGCGGATGAGTTGGAACAGATTTACGGTGAGTTCGGTTTCTCCGCCGCAAGCTACGCCGGGGAGCGCATCTTCCCCCATACGGACATGAACGATGCCAGCCTGATCTGGGCGGACGCGGCACCGGTCAGTGCGAATGGTCCATGGCGTATTCCGCTGAGCTTCTGCAATCGCATTCTGCTGTTCTATCTGCCCGGAAACGTGCCCGGAAGCACCTCGTACTTCACCACATCGGTCAAATCGGACAACGCGGCGATGATTCAGGATAATAATTTCTACAGCGTGACCGTTTCTGACCCCTCCGGCATTGCGCCGGAGGAAAGCCGCGAATGGTATCAGCGCACGGGCACCGAGGTGAACGTTTCTCTGCCCCTTTCCGATACGGCCAGCTGGCATACGCTCAATAATCAGCGGCAGCAGGAGGTTACGCCGGATGAGACCCGCGAGGAGGACGGCAGGGTCTATTATCATTTTAACGCGATCAGCTATCCTATCAAGTTTACCAACGCCAGCAGGCAAATGGGCTATACAATCCAATACAACGCCAATACCGTGAAGGATTCCCTGTGTACGCTGGGCAACTTGACCAAAAGTCAGCAGAAGGTGGAGGCAGAAGGCTCTATCCTTGGCGGAGAAAGCTGGCAGGACGTGTGGAAACCCGGCGATCAGCTCATTCTGCGGGACGTGGACGAGAAAGACGCGCTGGTTTCGATCCCCGGCTCCACCAAAAATCAAAAATACTATTACCGCTTTGCGGGTTGGCGGGTAGGCACTTCCCCGTTGGTAGTGAATGCCGGGGAAGAACTGGTCCGCAGCGCCATTCTGTGCAACGAGCGCGACGGCGTGGTGAATCTTTATGCTCAGTGGGTGGCACTGGATAAAAACGAGCGAATCAATTCCGCAAATTTCTACATCAATTTGGCTTGCGAAATCGCCGACAACATCTCCAGCGGTTTCCAGCCCCAGCCGGAGAAAAATTTTACCCGCTGCATTTATACAGCTCCGGTATTGGGGGCGGATGATCTCCCCCATCGTGGCGGGGCAGAAAAAGAATTACGTCCTGCTTGCTCCGCCGGATTCGGCAGCCACGGCTCACGATACGGACAAAACCATTCGCGCTATGAAAACCACGCCCTACAGCGGTGTGACCATCGGCCATTTTCCCTCAGACGAGGATGTGCTGGCGCATATCCGGGAAGGCGGCTATACTATTACGCTGGACGGCCAAACGCTCCCGTCGGAAATCATCACGTCGGATCACTTTACCGTCCGCTGGTACGTGGTCAAATATGAATCGTCGGACGGCTGGCATGTGGACGGCATTCTGGTGGCGAAGGAGGCCAACCTTCGCGTGACCAAAACCTTCTCCGGCGATAAGACGGCTGTGGAAGCGGTCAAAAACGGCGGCTATTCCATCCTTGTGACCCACGACCCGGAGCAGGAAAACGGAACCGTTACCGACTTTGAGCTGTGTCTGCAGCCCGCCGGACAGGAGACCCGGTCGGGGCAGACCGGCTATACGGAATATGACCCCTCCACGGATACATACACGTGGATCCTGAATGGGCACCCGCTGCGGGAGTATACCCTGTCGGAAAGGAATTACCTGCCGGAGGGCGAATGGCACAACATCAACCGTTACCGCGTCACCAGCGCCGCCGGTACGCCGTCCCGCTGGGAAGCTTACGACGCTGCGGAAAAGGTGAAGGTGGTGGCGGAGTCCTACGCCAACGACCTGCCCACCTCGGCCTACCAGACGGTAGCGTTCCAGAATATCTACACGCAAAAGCATGTGCTGACGCTGTTTAAGATCGACGCGTTCACCCACGCACCCCTGCAGGGCGTGGAATTCACCCTGACCCGGACGGACGCAGCCCTGCAGCTGACCCGCAAGCCCGACACCAGCGAATACTGCGGCAACGGGGACTTTACGGAAGTGGTAGCGGATAACCGGGTGACGACCGACGCTGACGGCCATGTGTACCTGCATCTGGAATCGGGCGATTACACTTTGACCGAAGTTTCCCCCGAGGGCTACATCAGCGCTTCTGCCATCTGCTTCACAGTAGAGGACGGCGGCGCAGTCAAGGCCCTGACCGATACCAATGGTCAGCCTGTCTCCGACGAATACGCCAGCCTGAGCGATACCTCGCTGATTACCCTTCGCAATACTTCCGAGCAGCTGTTCACCGTGACGGTAGAGGCGGATTGGGACGCGTCCACGCCTACCGGCCAGCAGGTGCCGGTAGAGGTAGAACTGTGGTGCGACGGCAGACCGCTGTATGCCGCCACTGGCGAAAGCTACAAGTGTGTGCTGGGGGAAAACGGCGGGACGTATACGTGGCAGGATCTTCCCCTGTACGTCAACGGCCATGTGGCCGCCTACACCCTGCGGGAAACCATGATCGGCAGCACCGCCTACGACGCGGCCATTCAGCCTAACGGCTATAACGACTACCTCGTTACCTTCGACGATGCGCTGTACCGCGAGACCGAGAACGACGAATATCAGAAGGACGCCGTCTGGACCGGTTCGGACGGAACGCTCCACTACGCGCGCCACGCGCTGCTGCGGGTGCATAACAGGCTGAAGCAGGTTCCCGGCGAGGAAAAGATCGATATCAACGGCGTGAAGCGCTGGGTCGGCGACGATGAAGCCCAGCGGCCTGAATCCATCATCGTCTTCCTGTGTGAGGAGGGCAAGGAGGGCTTCATCGCCAGCACGGTCGTGAAGCCCAACGACGAGGGCCTCTGGCTGTATTCCTTCAACGACCTCCCGGAAATGCGGGACGGCCAGAAGATCCAGTACGTCATTCGGGAAGCGCCTGTGGAGAAGTATGAGACCAAGGTGGAAGGCTATCACCTGGTGAACCAGTACATTACGCCGTCCCCGTCGCCCAGCACGACCCCGAGTCCCACGCCCGAACCGAGTGTAACCCCCAGTCCCACGCCTGAACCGAGCGTGACTCCAAGTCCTACGCCTACGGCCACGCCGAGTCCGACCCCGAGTCCCACGCCTACAGCGCCTTATACACCCCCGAAAACCGGGGATGAATCGCCGATGGCCCTGTGGCTGGCCTTGCTGGCCGCAAGCGCCGTCCTGCTGGGCTGGAGCCTGCGGAAGCGTAAGCACGGATAAGAAATTTCATTTTCAAAAAATCAAAGCCCGGACGGTTCTTTGCTGGGGTTAGATAGCGATACTTTTTACATCTACCATGTTGCGGCGGTCATG
>ERZ827490.1398-NODE-1398-length-31481-cov-54.255330_pt1 | contig 31481 bp, 28 predicted proteins | sample MGYA00519770_ERZ827490 | MGnify/ENA primary metagenome ERZ827490 (study PRJEB31778, sample SAMEA3449324) | human gut metagenome | biome: human gut; feature: human-associated habitat; material: faeces | place: United Kingdom | collected 2010/2012 ...
TCGATTTGCTCGACAAGATTCCCGGCACAAAGCGTGGCCCGGGCGGAGTGATTTGTCTTTATGACAGGCTTATCACACTGAAAGGCAATGACCGTGTTATTCCCATCAACTATCTGTGATAGACTTATGTGATTAGATTAAGGCAACCGAGTTGACCAAAACAGAACTCGGTTGCCTTTTCCGCTTATGATACGGTATTCATTATGTCCCCAAGGAGTTTCACCAAACTTCTTGAAAAAGCCGTCTACAACGATTATAATAGATATCGTGTGATTCGTTGGGAGGATTGGAAATGGAAGAAGTATCAAACGCTAAGCACTATATTGCCGTTAATGCCGGCGGACGGTATCCGCTATTGAAAACCGCCCAGGACTACACGGAATATTTCCATGAGGCATTATCCTTCTCGGATCTGTATGAAACCTACCGATACATAGAAAAACACGGGCTTGAAAAAATCGCAACCGTCATTACCCGAATGATTTGACCGCATTGTCTGCGGTCTTTTATTTTATGGCATATGCCAAAGCAATCTACTTCAGACGGCCAACCAACACAAAGCGGGCATTATTAAACTCATAACTGCAGGTGGACAATGTTATAACTCGGTCTTCGGCCGTTGGTATTACTTCGCTCTTGAACCAAGAGCGGCCAACAGTTTCGTTCAGCCAATCGACATATTCGTCTTCCGTTGCAAACATTACCTTCCAAGCGTTCTCATCATCGGCACCGGCAACATAGCCCGCAAAAAACTCAATCCAGTAGTTCTTCGATGGGGTCAGAATCATTCCTGTTGCATGGTTTTCATAGTAAGTCTGATCTTTATATTTTGCAATATCCGAAAACATCGTACCATTCTTCATATGATGACCATACAAAACACTGTGTCGGTCTGACAAATCGGGATTGACACGCGAGTCTAAAAAGATGCAGCCGGCACCGTTCCATTCTCCGTCAAACAAATGCTTCAGATAGAAGCTGTTGTCATGCCCTTGTACAACAGGGTAATCGATCTCTGCTCCGTCAATTCTGATCCATGCAACGCAATCAGAATTGATGCTCTCCAGAGCTGCAAAGTCTACCACCGGCCATGCGATTGTATTTTCCGACATTTCATCCTGCTCTGGTTTGCTTTCTTCAGGTATGGGTTCCGTTTGCGGTTCCTTTATACAGGTTTCCAAGACGGAATAAGAATCGGCACCCTCACGATACTCGGAATGCTCTTGATAAATTCGATGTGCAGCGTACACCATAACGGCAGCTGAAATCAGAACAAGCGCCGTGCGTAAAACATTTTTTCTCATAGTGTCTCAAAGCTTATTGGCTTTTTCCTTCATCTGCTTTGCGGATGGATTGCTGTAAATCAGTGTGGTCTGCACATTGCTATGTCCGGCCTGGTTGGCTACCTCATGGATCGAATAGCCATTCTCCAAAGCGTTGGAGCAGAAAAAGTGTCGGAGTGTCTTCGGCGTGATTGTATCAGAGTATTTGTTGAATATCTGATTGATCCGAGACGCCGAAAGCTTCGCACACTGTCGACTGGCAAATAAGTAGGGGCTGTCTGCGTTACGCTCCTTCAGGTACTCCCGAATGGCTGCAGCGATCCGGTCATTGATATAAACAAGCCTCTGTTTGTCCCCCTTGCCGATGACGCGGATCTCCTTTGCAACGAGATCTACCTGATCAAGTTTCAGATCGACACACTCGCTGCGGCGCAGACCTGCATAGACCAGTAAGGTCACGATTGCAAAGTCCCGTTTGCTTCCGCTTTCCAACATCCTCTGCCGGAATGCCTCTACCTCTTTTTTATCAACGGAGCATGGGCTGGCATATTGAATCTGTACCTTCATGAAGTCACTGTCCAAAACTGCCATGTCTGACTGCCGACCACTCTGTACCAGATACTTGTTTAAGCAGCGCAGCGCCGACAGGTGGTTATTGACAGACTTCGGACTATAGCCTCGGATATTGCGCATATAGGAGATGTACTCCAAAACATTGGAACGGTAGAGTTCCTTTGGCTCGGACCCGAAGCTGTCCCGGCACCAACTAAAATACATTCGGATGTTACGGCAATATGTCAAAGCAGTATTTTCGGATTTTCCGATGCGTCTCAGATACTCCTCAAATTCTTTCATATACGATCGCCTCCTATCCCTATTACACGAGGGAAGGGATGCGTTTACAACCGTTTTGATTATGTATAACTGCGTGTGGGCAAATTGGCATTTGATTATGTTTAACTCGCCGTCGAAAAAAGCTGCGCCCGGGTGGCTCAGTTCGCCATAATTAGCATTATATTTAACTATATTGTGACCTTTACGAAGCGAAGAAACCAATATACTATTTTTTACTCTCGCAGTATTGTTTCTCTGACGGTCAACATTCAGTCCAATAAAAGAGAAAACCTGTTTCAGGTCTCTTTGAACCGAAACAGGCTGTTCTATGCTATTCACGGCTATTAAAATCAGCTTCAATATTGGCGCACCAATCGTCGTTCAAATCTTCGCAATTTCTCATTGCAGTAATCGGCGCTGACATTGTTTCATAAAGGACACGGGTGCCTTTTTCATCTGCTCGATAATTTACCGCACGGTTACGGGCAATGCCAAAACTGGCTGCGGTTTCGATGGCGTCAATGTTTGCACCAATGAATAAGAATTCCCAACCGTATTTTTCTTTCTGCTTCTCGATCATTTTTTTGACCTGATTGCTACTGTAATGATGACTCGCATTTTCTTGTCCGTCTGTAGTAATCAGAAACATTGTGCGAGCAGGCACATCTTCCTTGCGAGCATATTTGTGGATATTACCTATGTGGTGAATAGCACCTCCTATTGCATCAATAAGAGCTGTACATCCTTGCACAGTATAGTCCTTATCTGTCATCTTAGGGACGTCTTCCAACTTAATACGATCATGCAAAACCTTACTTGTGTTGTCAAAGAGAATCGTGGACACGTAGACTGCACCCGCGCCCTTCTTCTGTTTTTCAATCATGGCATTAAACCCACCGATCGTATCGCTTTCAAGTCCCGCCATAGAACCGCTTCGATCCAAAATAAATACCAGTTCTGTAATATTGTTTTTATTCATCTGAGTTACCCCCGTTTAAGACATCAAGGTTTGATTTGACCTTGTACCTAAATTATATCTTGCCAATGGGGGCAATTGGTCGCATGAAAAGCGACAAATGAATTTTATGGCTTTGGTAGACAGTAAACGGTGAGAGTGGGCATCTTAATTCATTGCAATTTGAACATTATCATTTCTCGCCATTCTTCTTGCTACGCCTTACAGCGTTAAATATACAAAATATCGCTTCATGATTTTGCTTCAAGTATTCTCCAAACTCCCGAGAAAGCAAATCGTAGGCCATATCTGTTATCATACGATTTTCTATTGACTTTCGAGACTCATTTATAAAACGCGTAGCCTTTGCTGGGCAATCGGTCTCCAAAATTAAAACGATAACATCTTTTATATCATCAAACGACAATTCAAATCTTCTTCGGGAGTGATAATTGTTTTCATCTTCGGGACTCGCGTCATCCTTGAAATCCCATATAAATTCCCAGTTGATATAATGCATCAAACGCTTTTTGAGAGCATCTAAATGCTCACCGCCATACTCCAATTCTCTAGAGATGTGTAGGCATATCAGTTTTGAAGCGTTCTCAGCAAAGCCAATGACCACTTTGATTTTCGCGTCGTAATCTTTAAAATTATACCTATCTCTTCCCGTAGCCGCTATTTCATTTGAAAAAAGCGGTATAGAATCTGATCCCATAGCTTCCAGTGCATAGTCTTCTGCTCCACACGGATATAGGAAGGTATGTGCATAAATCATTTATATTTCCCCTTTAATCCAATGCTTTAGATCATACCCCCAAGAGAACTTGATCAAACGCAAATAGTGCCTCGTTGATCTTAAAAACATTGTAGTTGCCGTTCTTTATAAAATACTCAATTATGATATCAAATTTATTACTATGGGACAGCGCAAAACCGGCTTTCATCAGAAAGTCTTTTGTTTCTTCAAGGCTCAGTTCCAAGGCAATCGCAAAGGCGATAGCCGTTGTTTTGCTCGTTTTATAGTTTACATCGGAGCGTATCTTTGAAAACAGTCTGCGGTCAACATTTGCTTTCTTATATACTTCGGTGTCTGTCAACCCTTTTTCATCAATCTTCCTGAGAAGCATTTGTGAAAAACTCTCGTCGATTTGATTGACCACTTCTTCCAAACTGATGCCTTTCGGTGCTGCAACGGCACATTCAGGTTCTTTACATGCCTCTGTTGCATATGCATCGGGCAGAATCTGCGTTCCTGCTAAAAGCGTACTTTTCTCACAGACATCTGCACGGGGTCGATTATAAATAAAATGAGTATCGACATATGTGTCGTCTATATAAGATGTTATCTCCGCAAATAACTTTTCGCTGATTTGAAAAGCGGATTTGTCAAACACCACTAAGTAAACCAGCATATCGTGATCGAGGAGGAATTCGGTTATCATGTCTACGGCCACTTTCAGCACCTGGTCTTTCGGATAACCGTATATGCCGGACGAAATCAAAGGAAAAGCAACAGATTCACAATTATATTCTTCGGCGAGTTTCAAGCTCTCTTTATAGCAACTCTTCAACAGGCTTTCCTCGTTGCTGCTGCCGTCTTTCCACTTCGGGCCGACCGTATGGATCACATACTTGCATGGCAGGTTATATCCCTTTGTAATCTTTGCTTGACCGGTTTTACAGCCGCCGAGTTTCATACACTCAAACAACAGCTTCTTTCCGGCAGCATTATGAATTGCGCCATCAACACCGCCACCACCGAGTAGTGTGGAATTGGAGGCATTGACTATGGCATCACATTCAATTTTAGTTATGTCGTTTCGTATTATTTTAATCGGCATTTCAGCCCTCCAGTAGCAAAGGGGCCATGACAAAGCATAGCCCCTTCACCGAGTGTTAAATTACAGTTTGCGAACTAAAACCTTGACTTTCGGATCATCTGCATCGTATTCTTCCAATACTTCTTTGATTGCTCTGAGCTCCGAACTAGTGGAAGCGTTTTCTATGCGTTTTAAAATTTCATAGTATTCGCTTTCTGACAAAGACTTGCTCATTTATAACCCTCCTTTGCTATTATATTATAATAGAGCTTTGTTGTATCAAAGCAATATTATCCGTTCCTCTAATAGAACAACTGCGACACAATATAGCTAGTGCCATATTACAATCTTAAATTTTAGAATTTTTTATCTTCATAGGGGGTGCTTTCTACGCCGTTGTTTTGAAGTTTATTGACCATACGATCAAGAGTCCCCCTCCACATATGGTTAAACCACTCAGTATGACCAAACCATTTTACAAGAGTAGGGCTGACTGCGTAATATGCTCTAATGAATGCACGACCATACCAAGTTTCAGCAAGAGTGTTGTCACGGAATCTTCTCAGTGTCCATACTTCGGGGCAATCGTAGGAACCATATACTGCTGTAGCAACATAACAGCCGCCGGATTTCTTTGGCGCAGCATTCTGATAACCGGTATTGTTATAACTATTACCGCCTCGCATCTCTTGCTCCAGGATCTGGGCATTATTTCGAGCATTTTCATCGCCTTCGGCCCCAGCCTGACGCCACCAATAAAGTGCCTGGTTATCATCTCTTGAAGTACCCCACGCATTGTGGTAACAAAGACCAAGATTGTACTTGGCGGTTGTGTTTCCGCGTTCGGCAGACAGTTTCCATAGCGGGAACGCTTTATAATTATCGTTTGTCTTTGTTGCATACATTAGAGCAAGGCTAAAGATAGCTTCATCATAATAATCACCTTCGCCTGCATCTATAACATCTCTGTAATAGGATTCAGCTTTGCTATAGTTTGTTGGGATGCCCTCTCCGTCAGCATACATATCTGCCAAACAAGATTTTGCTTGAATGTTGCCTTGCTCAGCTGCTTTTTCGAACCATTGCACAGCCAAAGCCTTATTCTCAGCTGTTCCTCGGCCGGCTCTATAGCTTACGCCCAAATTCTTTTGAGCAAACTGTTCGCCTTTTTCGGCTGCAAGTGTGAACCAATGGAAAGCTTCACGATCATCTTGTGCAACACAATCACCTGTTGCATAGCAAACGCCAAGAGAACCCATTGCCTCCGGATAACCGGCATCGGCAGCCTTTTTGAAAAGTTCAAGTGCGCGAGGTTTATTCATCGGAACGCCCATAGATCCGTCACGATACAATTCTGCCAGATCATTCATGGCCTTCAGGTGCCCACCAGCACTTGCTTTTTCCCAGTATTCAACACCTACCGCTGAGTTGCCGTTTGTGATTTCTTCAAACCCCATAAGCGCTTGGGCTATTACATGCCCATTATCAGCAGCCTTCTTTAGCCACTCGTGAGCAATGGTTTCATTTTTATCTACCCCAGAGCCTTCATCATAAGCCTGATAGACCAAGAATTGGGCTTCCACATCGCCTTCTTCTGCGCGTTTAATATTGAATTCGAAAGCTTTCTTAGGATCCGTTCCATCTTCGGTAGTATTTCTTTTATATACGAATGCAAGCATATCGTCTGCTTCTGAGTCACCCATGGCCTTCGCCTTTTCAAAATATTCAACAGATTTGGCAACATCCTTCTCTGTGCCAAGTCCGTCATGAACAAAAATGCCAACCTTTACAGTGGCACGTGCATGCCCGTTATCACTCGCGTATGTATATAGTTCCAGCGCCTTTGCAAGGTCTTTTTCTACACCTGTTCCGTTTTCATACATTAAGCCAAGGCAAAAAGCGCCATGTGCGCTACCGGCAGCATATGCCTCCGCGTAATAATTCGCCGCCTTTTCAAGATCCGGTGTGGTAATACCGTTTTCATCATATGCATAACCCAACTGAAGCATAGCATCAATGCTACCTTGAGACATAGCTTTCTCAAAATACTCAATAGCGAGCGGGAAATTCTGCGCTGTTCCGGCACCATCCTTATAGCAAAGACCTACATTTTTACTGCATCCATTGAACCCAGCTTCACTACCTTTCAGCCAGATTTCAAATGCTTTTTCTTGATTTTGGATCAGGCCACATTCGCCATTAAAATATAACCCACCAAGTCGGAAAGTTGCTTTTTCATCACCCGCAGCATACGCATCCTCATAATAGCGAACTGCTTTTTCATAATCCTGAGCCACACCGTTTTCTCCGAGGCGATAAATTTCCGCAAGTCTATAACAAGCGTCAGGATGTTTTTGCTCCGCAGCGAGAGTATACCATTTTACCGCTTCATCAAAATTTTTCTCGATACCGTCGCCTTCCTCATAATTCATGCCAGTTATATACTGCGCTCCCCAATGTCCGAGCTCGGCTGACTTTTTCCAAAGTTCGGTTGACTTAGGTACATCTTTTTCAACTCCGAGGCCATTATAATAAGCTTTTGCCATAGCATACAGCGCATCTGAATTGTTTTGCTCCGCAGCTAACATAAACCACTTATTTGCCTCTTCATGATTGACCTCAACAATCTCGCCATCACGATAAATATTGCCTAATTTTACTTGTGCGTCTGCATCTCCAAGTTCTGCAGCACGAACATAAAGCTCTATTGCTCTGGTAAAATTCTGTTCAACGCCTACACCGTCATACAGGTATTCAGCTAAATACCAAAGAGCAGCTTTGTTGTTATATTTTATTGCACGCTCATAATATTCAGCAGCTTTGCTGTGATCTTGTTCAACACCAAATCCGCCTCTATAGCAACTTCCTATGTTAGTTAATGCGGTAGCATTTTCGGGATCCATTTCTAAAACCCGATTGAACCACGCAAATGCTTTGTCATTGTCCTCTTCGACATCAATGCCGCGGTAATAACAATTAGCAACTTCGAGAGCTGCTTCTACATCGCCAGATTCAGCTCTTTTCAATAACTCCTCATTAAACATACATCTTTCCTCCGTTTTTGCTGTTTTTTTGAATCATATTTTATTTATGCTTGAGGTACACTGGAACCACATTTGCCGCAAAACTTTTGCTTAGGGCGTAAGTACGAGCCACAATGACTACATACTATTGGCTCACATTGGTATTCGTCGAAATACTTCAGTTCGCAAGCGTCTCTAGCTACTCGATATTCTTCAAACACCTGTGTTGGCATCAATAATGGCCCTTTTGAAATAATCTCGTCCAGCTCCTTCATATTTTCGAGCAATTCATCTGCGGTAAATTTAGAAACTTTATTCTGGATAGCGTTAACCACATTAAAGTCCAATGAGACATCTTCAAGCATTTCTTGATTATCTTCGGACTCCTGTTCAATAGGGACTGTAATATCCGGTTTATCTGACTGTTCTCCATAAGTCATCTGTCGCCTATTCCTACGAATTGCCTGCTCCTTCAAAAGCAATTGTTTATATTCCTCCATGAATGAAAACAGGTCATTGATTTGAGAGGCAATCTCTTCTTCATCCAAAGTTTGAATAAACTCCTGAACTTTTGCCATATCATACACTTGTATCACCACCCCGCTCAATATTGTAGGAAAGTGAACCATCTTCGTTAAGCTCAGTAATAACCAATGTGGAATTTTCTTCAATATGCTTCATCACAAGAATACGAGAAAGTGGATTGATTAAAACGCTCTCAACCATATTTCCAATGCCTCGACCACCATTAACCAGATTGCTACTTGCTTTTGAATGAAGTTGCGAGTAATATTCAGATGATAATTCGAGGGTAATGCCTTTTTCATTAAACAAGTTGTTTTTGATTTTATTAACTTGTCCTTGAAGTATTTCGTCAACAACATTTTCCCGAATGAAATCAAAAACAACAAAATTATTGCCGATACGGTTTAGCAGCTCCGGTCTGCCAATCCTAAAACTAAAGAAGTTCTTTATGGAAGTAAGAACTTTTTCCTCAATTTCCGAGTATGGCATGTCGATTGTTACATTCTGATATCTGATCCCGTTGGTTGAATCAACATCAATCATGCCGAGATTGCTCGTGAAAATGATGAGCGTTTCAGAGAAGTATACAGTTTCACCAGTTGAGTCCGTCATCCGACCATCCTCTAAAATTTGAAGAAACTTATCCAAGATAGATGGGTCAGCTTTATCAATCTCATCAAACAACAGAACTGAGAATGGCTTTTCTTTAACTGCATTTGTAAGTTGTCCGCCAGCACCATAACCAACATACCCAGGAGGTGCTCCAAGAAGTTTTTGGTCCGAATGACTTTGCTGGTATTCACTCATATCAAATCGGGTAACAAATTTTTCATCGCCAAAAATTAGTTCAGCTATTGCTTTCGCCAACTCTGTTTTGCCGGTACCTGTTGGCCCTGCAAAAAAGAGAATACCTTTCGGCTTGCCTGTAGCACTTCCTTGAATACCCGACATACCCGAACATGCACGGCCGAGAATGTCAACAGCTTTTGAAATTGCTTTTGGCTGCCCCTTAACCCTTTTCGTTAAAATACCTTCAGCATTTTCTATTATGGAGTGATCTAACTTATCCCAATGGCTTTCTGTTTCGCCATATTTAAAGAGGTTAATAGCTTCTCTGACTTTTTTTGCTGATATACCTCTTTGCTCACAAAGCGAAAGGACACCAAATACCTCTACATTAGAGAAACCCTCTGTCAAATTACTGATTTCGTCGATTGCTTTTTGAAGTTCATCACCAGAAAGCGACTCATAATCGTAGAAAACGGACATGTTACTTGAGATATAGCTTCTACGCAGCTCTTTATTTGGTTTTGAGATAGACACATTCTTTATGAACGGGTTGTTAATGTAAAACCACGCTGGAAGGTCATTGATTTTTTCAACTATGTAAAAAATCAGGTTTGTAAGTAAATGATTATTTTTTGAGCTTATAGCCTGTTTCCTTTTCTTGGATGAAAGAAAAAGCCGCGTAAGGCACTCCAGCTCGTTTTCAGACAGCATATCCGGAGAAGATATTGTTGTATTTGCCATATCGAACACGATTGCAATAGGAATACTTGTGTTTTCAAGAGCTGTCCTCATTGCAATAGTTGCAGATTCAAACGATTTACAGGTATCTGCATTTGATTTTGCAGCATCAAAAAACTTTTTCATGCCCGACTTAGAGTAAGGGTTATGAAATCCATCAATTTTGTTATAGAATACAACAACATCATAGCCTTCACCGTCCAAGTAACGATAAAGGTATTCGTCCAATGTTACATGCTCGCAAACATTCTCTTGAGGATAAACCCACCCTTGAAGATCATGGACATTACCCTCAACAATGAAGGCTGTCTTCATGTTTTCATATATTTCAAGATCCTTGTGCCATTTTGGCAATTCTAACGCCATTATTATTCCTCCTCGTGACGATGTACAACCAGTTCATAATCGTAAAGCTTAATTACATCGCCATCACGGGCAAATCTCGCAGAGCCCTTGACTAATTGCTCATTATTGATGAAAGTGCCATATTTACTTATATCTTCAATCAGAAGCCCGATTCGCCCTCTATAAGACACTTTAATATGTTCACGGCTCACCGCATTATGTTTCCCTAGTAATTCTGCTCCAAGTGCATTTCTGCCGACTATTCCACCGGAAGAGGGGATAACGATTTGTTCCTTGCCGTCAGGTGTATTCAAACTATAATAGAACCTATCTAATGATATATCCTCTGATGTTTTTTCATCGGTGATTTCTTCCTGTTCTTCAACGAGATCTTCGTCAACAACAGACACCTCTAAAAGACTGCGTCCGCATTTTTCGCACTTTCGAGGAGCAAGGCCACGATGCTCAAACATATTTTTGGTTCCGCAATCACACAATTTATAAAATGCCATCTAATCACCCCCCAATATATTGCTCTTGTTTTTTCCCTCTCGAAATTTTCCGAGAGTTGTTCTTTCTGACTTTTCGCATCTTCTCCGCATTGGGTTTTTCCTCACATTCAATACGCAGGAATATACCGCGTTCCTGCATTTTACGGATCACCATCAAATGTTTTTGGCAAACTTTATGCGCTGATTCTTCTATCATGGCTTTTTTATCTGAGGAAAGCGAATCGGGATTGTCCGTTTCTGCAACCGTTTCAAAAATAATTCCTCCGCCATCCATGCTCATAAAGATTGAGCAATCAGAAAGTGTTTCATCGACAACTTTGTGACCCAAAAGTCCATCCAATTCCATTTCATCAACAACGCTCATATTTAGTTCCTCAAATACTTCAACGAGGTTTTGATAAACATAGTCTTCTTTCTTTTTTTCTGTATAGCGTTCAAGAAGCTTTTTGCTTTCTGTTTTAATACTTTCTTTTTTTATCTTCTTCGGTTTAATGCCAAGCAGTTCACAGAGTGCATAGTATTCAAATAACTCATCTGTGGCATCGGCAGGTTCAAACATTTCTATTTTCTTTTTAAGCGAATCAAAACGCCGCGCAACAAGTTCTTTAAAGTACTCATAATCAAGTTCATCGTCGTTTAAAAGCTCATTAAGGTATGAAACGAAACTGTTGCGTGCCTTGACATCATCTTCAGATTCCAACACTGCGGTAGCGAGCTGTGCATTTAGTTCTTGTGCATATGTAAGTTTCTTCACTTTGTCTGAAGTTTCTGCTTCAAAAGCGTCCAAAAGATTCGACCAGTCAATGACAGCCAAACTTCTTTTATCAGAATTGTCAGTCTCAACACTAATGTTTTCTAATCCTTCTGATAAACCGGTTGAAATAACTTCATTTGTATCGTAATCTTTGACATTACTGATTCTCTCGGTACGAGTTGCCGAAGCAGTTGTGGCCGAGGCTGCTGCCGTTTTGGCAGCATTGATTTTTTCAGTTACACTTCCGATATCTTTGGCCATTTGCCGGAATAATTCCGCTTGGTGCTCTCGTTCCTTTTCCAATTGAAATTTCAGTTGACGGTGTATGTTTTCGAGGTTACGAACCTCCCACCGTATATACACTTCGCTACTCATAAACGCCCTCTGTCTATAGTTCAAAAAATTTTAAAATGTCATCTTTATATCCGATGCTATACAACCAAGCCATCAATTTTGTATCATTGGTCATTTTTTCAATGTCTGCAAGGTCCATATTTACAACTTCGCCAACAAACTCGTCGATCGTTGAAATAGTTTTGCCGTTTATTTCGTATTCCTTTTCACGGTTGAAAAGATAATATAACATTCTTGGAACAAAATCCGGACTGCTGTTGTTCATTTTGATTATTCGCCTGACCTGATCGATAAGGGCTGGCTCATAACCATTAGCCTTCAGGTAAAATTCAAAAAGGTCATTGTTGATAATGGCTCGCATATCTTCGGTAATTTCAGAATTCAAGCCATTAACAAATTCCTTTGCATTACCGTAATTAACGCCTTTATATATTAAATTGGGATTTTTACGAATTCGATAAAGCGTATAAAATACCGCTTGATCCTCATCGGCCAACTTACTATATTCTCTGATATCCTTTTCTAAGTCAGAATCAAATTGGGCTATAAACTCAAAGAAAGGTGTTCTTTTGAGCTGCTTCTTTGTGTGATTCCAGTTTTCAGCGATAGCAACTGCTAATTCTTTCAACGAGCCAACAGTAACAATCCTGTCATCAAAAATGCCAAATATCAGTGGATCCGGCTCTGCGTTTTGATCTTCAAAATCCTCTTCTGAATAAATGCTGTTGTCCTTAATTCTAACAAATTCGCCTTCGCACCATTTCTTTACATCTTCGTAGCCAAAACGTTTCTGCTCGTCTTCAACCAGCAATCCCGATATCAATCGTCTAAGACGCCCGTCAATATTTTCGGGAACTTCGATCCCATCTTCCCACATTTGAGTGATTGCTGTCATATCCAGGCCTTCAAAGAGAGAATGGCCTGTAGCCAGCTTAATAAGAACTAAGCCTAGTGCGCCGTAATCATATGCGGGTGTTTTAGTTGTTTTTCCAAAAAAGGATACCGTTCTTGGCGCATACTCTGGTGTTCCTTTTATCTCATCAATCAGTTTTCCTTTTTTATCAAGATAGGAACTGATACCAAAGTCTCCAATAACAATATGAGATTCATCATTAGAAAGAAAGATGTTGCTGGGCTTTATGTCGCCATGAACAATTCCTTTCCCGTTGAATGTATGAAGGAAGTGCAAACCTTCATTCATGTTGGGTACAACAATATCCTTGATAAAAGTTAAAGAACATTTTCCTTTTTCTTCAAGGGTTCCATTCCCGTAATATTCATAAACCTCATAATATGTATCATCTTCATATCCGTAGTCTAGAAGATTCGCTACATAAGGGCAGGAATGCCCCTTGAGGTTCTTCACAAAATCCTCCGAAGGCTTATATCCTCGGTTATACATTTTGATTGCGCATTGCTTTCCTTCACGTCGTGCAATATAAACAGAGGCCTGTGTGCCGCCATCACCAATTTGATTGATGACCACATAGTCTTTGGCAATTGTTTGACCCGGATTCAGTATAACTCTATCACCACTATTTGATCCGAATGATCGATCAAGCATTGTTTCACCAGGCACTGCTGAATCAAGTCTGGTTTCGCCTGTATTTGTTTCAAGCATTGTTTCAGCTATATTTTCCAAACTCACCTTCATACCTCCTTATTGTATTCCTACTACAAGTATTTGTCCGTTATAGCGAAATGTTTGTAATTTTCTTTCCTCAGTTGACAGTTTCGAGTAATCGTTGCAGTTGCGAAAAATATGTATTTTTTGATTGCTCGAACCTCGTATGCCAATCCCGTCATTTTGTTCATCTATGTATTCGCCATCAATAAGGACAGAAATTAAATCTAATATTTTATCCACATAAATAGATTGCATTTGCTTTAGCTCTTCAAACTTATATCCCGAATAAATAATGATATCATCGGTAATATTTTGTTTGAGGTAATGAACTAACTCGTATAACTCCTCTGCCTGCAAAAAAGGTTCTCCGCCGGAAATAGTAGCGCCGTCAATTCGGTCTACTATTTTCTCAAACATTTTCTCTATTTCTTTTACGGAAATATTTTTGCTTCCTTTTGTGGTTTGGAGTTCAGGGCTCATGCACCCCGAGCATCTTTTGTCGCATCCGGCTAGCCATATTCCAATCCTTTGTCCGGGGCCGAGAACTTGAATGGGATAGCATACACGCTTTACATACATAATTACACCTGCTGGCTTGCTATTGATAAGTGCTCTTTACATGCAATACGAGCGACCGTTGATTTCCCACAAAATATACATTTGTTTTCTCTACGACGCTTTGCAACTGTATTGGAAAGTCTTTGCCGGTTAAGTGCAGCAATCAGGTCCTCTGGAGAAATGCAATAACAGTCCGTATTTAAAGAGCGTTTAATGGCCCCAAGCAAATCATTTGGTTCAAACTCCGTTGCAAAAGCAGAAACTGGAAGGGCAGTAACAATTTCCGAGTCAAGCAGAGATAAACCGTTGATTGCTTCAATTCCAAGAATATTTCCTATTCCAACAAACGGTGTTTGCACCGCAGGTGAGGTTGCCGCAAAAATATAAGGTGAAAGGCGATAGTATTCATCAACCTGAACTTTTTGAAGCAATGAACTCAACGGCGTTTCCGTGTATTCTAATTTATATCCTTCGTACAATATGAAATTATCTTCAGCGAATGAAGCTTTTGTTATTTTCCAAGTCAAAGGCTTTTGGGTTTGGTAGCTCATAAACAATTCGTTGCCGTATTGCTGATTTACCAATCGAACTACATCTTGAAATCCTGCCTTATTATTAAATGTCAGATTTCGAATAGCCTTTACTCCGAACTGCGATATTAAATAATAGCAAATACAATTTGCTAATGTACGATAGAATCGATTGTACAGATCCACAGACTCCGACTTGACTGCTATAAAGTCATCATCAAAAAAGCCTGGAGAAGAGAGCAATCCATCAGCCTTTTTTAATTCGTTTTCAACCTGCTGTATCAACAAATCCAAATGCTTAATGTTGTTTGTTGGATTTGTAATATCGGCAATTGTTCTCTGGAGTGTCTGTTCGCATTCATCGTGTTTATCAACACCATCAATTCCTATAAAGGAAGTTGACTGAAGCAGCTTTTTTAATTTCTGATATTCATCCGTAGATGTGACAGCACGCTTAAACAGCTCTTCGATTCGTTCTTTTTTATCTCCTTCGGTTGCAGAATGAAGCAATGAAAGGAGATATATCGTTCTTTTATATTCCATAATTCACCTCATTAACAGCATGCCCCGCAGCCAGAGGACTTACAACATTCACATCCACACCAGCACATCAGTGCCACAACACCAAGGCTGGCTAAACCGCCTAGACACGGTCCTGCCGAATTCCAAAACCGTCTTCGCTGAGCTGCCGCAACAGCCTGTTGGCTCCTTCTTTCTTGCTCTTGACGGTCACGTTCATCTTGCACAGCTTTATCTCTTTGGCGCTGCTCATAATCTCGAATTTGTTCACTAATGGCGTCCAACAGGCCTATATAAGCTTCATTGGATGGATCTAACTTTATGGCTTTATGTAATTCTGCAACGGCATTTTGACACCCTTGGAAGCTGCTATCAATACGAAGCGTTACCACTGCTTTAAGGTAATGCTTTTCTGCACTTTCCGAAAGTGCGTCAATTTTACCTGAAATATTGCTTCCTTTTAATTTTGACACATCGGATCTACTGCTATTAAGTGCGAGTTTTATAGAACTGATGTTGGTTTGTTGAGTAATTGTCGTATTGGACTCGGGATGTTCGTCATATAATCTGCATTCTTTTCCTGCAGCAATAAGCTGTTCCAATTTTGCCTGCGCTATATCCGCAATTTCTTGTTCTTCAGCAAAAGTTGCTGTCATCTGATAAGAATCAAGCATTCTTAAATACTTGGCCTGCAATTCGGCCTTGTCGGCATTCTTCCGAACGCGTAGAATCTGATAAATATCCATGGTGTCCTCCTATTTAAGCATATCCGCAACATCTTGCGGTAAAAGGTACTCAAAAAGATCGTGTACAAGTCCCTCGTTTTTACCACAAGCAAATATCTCTAAAAGTTGCTGCATAGATTGTTTGCAGCTTACCAAGAAATCAGTAATTTCCTCTTTTCGTAATTCAACTATATCTTCAACCGTAGCATTAAAATATCCCGCCTTAAGAGGATTATATTTGTTTCGCTTAATATCTTTTTTTAAGTCTACACAGGCATCAACAACATATATCCACATTCCAAGGTATTTACAAAGAGCGGTGAATACCCTGTCATCTTCCGGATCCTCTAAGCAGTCTGTCATTGCGCCTTCTAATAGCTTACCGAACGGTACTGCCGAATCACGGACGCTAATTCTTTCATTGGATGACTCTGCTCTTTTTATAGCTTCCATGCCATCTATTACTGCACAGATTGTGCGCTCGCTTACCTCTTTAATGCTATTGTATTTTTTTCTCATTAAGCACTCGACAATTTTCGCAATCTTGCTATTATCATCGTCGATATCGTCCTTCACTTTGTGATAAGTGAGGATGTAGTTAATACTGGATAATTTATCCAGTAAAACAGGATTATCCCTATACTTGACCCGTCTAATCAGGGAAAAAGGACATCGTGCCGTTTTAATATCTGTATCAAGGGAAATCGAATCGGCCACCAAATATGCCAAACAAACATCGTAGTTAATAAGGAATCGGGAAAAAAGGCCCGTTGTTCTTCCCATACCCATGCAAAGACCACAATAGTAACATTTGTATTCGCATTTCTCTTGCTTAATCATTTTTTTGTAATAAGGTCTAACTAATCCAAACATATGTGGTCTCCCGAAGGTCTATCCTCTGGGGCTACAAGTTGTAGCCCCAGAGGATATAATATTTTTTACGGTTTTTTAGTTCCGCAGCAAATGCAGAAGTTGGAAGTATCAGCGTTCACCGTAGTACACTTTGGGCAACGCCAACCATCTACGGATTTGGTGGTGTTATTTGCATAGGATATGTCCCCATGCTTCCATTTTAATTGCTCATCTGCGGGAACTGCATAAGCATACTTTGAGAAAAATGCTTTTCTGTTATTGTAGTTTGCAACTTTGGCGTCGCCGGTTTGCTGCTTTACCAGCCATGCTATAACGGCCACCACAGCTATAAAAACAATGCCAATAACAATGTTAATCAGAAGTAAAATTAAACCAAGTATGCCGGTGCCACCCCAAATTATAAGTTTGGATAATGAGTCCTTTTTTCTTCTGACCTTTTCACTTAATACGGCAGTATGTACCATGTTGTGAAGATATGTGTATTTAACTTGGGTTACTTGCGCTGCGGCTGCCGAGAGGTTTTCTTGCTGCTTGTTTACCGCCGCTGTTGCTGCGTTATATATGTTCTCTTTAGCTTGAATATCATTCATTGTATGATCCCTCCAACTTACTCAAATTCACGATAGGTTTTTGCAATTTTATCAACCCAGACTTTTGCAGGAATCTCATAAGGTCTGAAATGTGTATTTTTAACATCATCATCCACATTCATATAAACTGCAGTCGTGGGTCTTAAAGCGTTGCCATTCTGCTCCATAACAAGCTGCTCCATTGTAGCGTTGTCAGTAGAAAAAACAATGCGCTGTGCAAAATCACGCTCAATGTTCGCACCAATAACTTTGCTTGTTGCTGCAAGGTTTTCGCCCCAAACGATGCAATTGATGCCAAATTTTGCGCCGTGCTTCATAATTTCCGCAAGCTTGGATAGTGTGGACATTTCACCGTTCTCACTGTCTTCATACATATTGCCGCTTACAAGCTTATGGGCTCTGTTAATTCCAAAGAACATAAGGAACAATCTCTCGTCCGTGGGCTCTATACCGTCCATTCTGCGAGTCAACGTGTCATATGTGACACCGATAAGCTCATCCATATCGCGCATTCCAACACGTTTTACCTGCTTTGGGAACAAAGATTCAATGTGTTTGAAATTGGTGTTGCTCGGCTCGATATATTCATCTTCAACAGCAAGGTCGATAAGGTGGATAAGCTGGTTGTCTTTACGAACATCCGCATTCCCAAGTTCACCATATAGCAAGCTGAGTATGGAGAAGTAGAAAATGCTAGCTGCACGCTTTTCGTCATTACCAATCATAAGTAAGTTCTGTCGGGCGCGAGGTGCAATACCAATCTTGAATTTGCGATTCAATTCAAAGCCGTCACCGATCGTGAGACAATATCTCGTAGCATCGTCATCCAATTGTGTTACTTTCTTATTGATAATTAACTGATTAAAGACATTAAAAATATCGTCCTCTGCATTTGTTAGCAAAATGCGTGTTTTGTCCTTATACTTTTTGGAGAAGGCTTCGCTGTTTTGCAGAGCACTCAATTTGCTTAAATATTTGGCGCGCTCATCCTTCTCCAAATATCCAACCTGGAAAATAACATTTGCAGATTCTTTGCCACTTGCATCGTTATAAACTGCAGCACCAGTAGCACCGTCTTGCAGTTGCTTTGCGCCAGGATTATTATCTCCCAAAACAGAGCTTGCACTATCTTCAGAGCCTTTAATGGCGATTCTGATCGCCGCATGAGCAAACAAGGTCGGTTTAATAGAAGAAATCAAATTAAAGTTCTGCGAAGCCAATATAACATGAATACCTGCCGCTCGACCAAGTGTAAGCAATTCACCGAGAATGGTTTCACAATCTTTGCTGATACTGTCATCAGAAGCACCGCGGAACAGTTCCTGCACTTCATCAAACACGACCAGTATCTTGGGGATCTTCTTGCCGGTAACTTTGCGATAATCGGAAATCTCTTCTCGATCTGCTTCGCGCTTGAACAGATCGTAGCGTCTCTTCATTTCCTTTTGAAGTTCTTTCAAAATATTAAGGCCAAATTCGCGTTCGCAGTCGATAGCTACTACACGGATGGAAGGAAGATTCAGCTTAGAATAGGTCTTAAACTCAACGCCTTCCTTAAAGTCGACCAAATATAGCTGAGCTTCATCCGGGGAGTAATTAAGCAAAGTGCTCATGATGATGGTATGAAGCAATGTAGATTTACCAGCACCTGTCTGACCAGCAATAAGCGCATGATGAGCTGTACTGCCATCGGTTTTGCCGACAATCATCTTAACAATTGTGCTTGCGCCTTTGATGCCAATTGGAATTGAAAACTCATTGATCGTATTTTCTCCAAACCAGTTGTTTGGATCTTCAATACCATCATACATATCAACAAAACGTTCGATCTTTTTATGAGAGTTATGAATACCCTTAGTCAAAGTATTGATAATTGCGTGAGCATGATCTTGAGCTTTAGATACGGGATCCAAGTGAAGATACACATTTTCGTATTTTGCAGTTTCAAGCTTCAATGCACCATTACTGGTGGCAGAAGCAACATGCAGCATCTGCTTAATTTCATTGAAGATAGACTGCTGTGAAGCCTGAAGCTTAGCAATTTCCTCACTGTTAGCCCAAATAAATACGCATACGCCGTAGGAAGCACTTTTACGGACGATAGCCTGGAGATCCCGAAGTGCATTCTGAGTAAAACCGGTAGGGAAGTCTGTAATTGCAAGTACTCGCACCGGTTCTTTTTTCAATCTGGTGACCTTGTCATTGCCATAAGCTTGAGTCATGGTTTCCAATTTCTGACGCAAAATATTGATGGACTCAGAGATGTCTTTCTCCTGAGACCAAATCTTTGTATCAATAATTCTAGACTGCTCTTCTCCAAGCTTTGTAAACATCGCAAAGGTTTCGCCCAACTCCAGGGGATCGATCATTGTTGCTTCCAATTTGCCGGCAGGAAAGGCCATAAACAACTTCAAAAGCATCATTCTAAGATGATCCTGATAAAGTTTTCGCTCGGACGGCGAATAGTTGAGGAACAATGATATGCCATCATCAAGTCGCTGACAATAAGGTAACTTCGCTGTAATTACACCCGGAGTAGAGGAGTCAAGAGCTCTGCCGACTTCATTTGTCATTAGCTGAGAAACCTCGGGATGAAGGCTTGTCTTTCGTGCAATCTCCATAGTCACATCACCGAAGCAAACATATTCGGGAATAGTTGTGGAGCAAGTGTAACCCTCAAATGCCGGAATGGAGGAAAGAACCATCTTCACATAAGAGCCAATATCGGAATCGCTCATTACTTCATTAAGAGCCTTACGGAACTGTTGATCCATATCCGATGTTGCTTTCTTGAAATCGCTTTGGAGTTTTTCCATCTCTTCGTTATATCGAACAGACTCTTTGGAGCGATCCAGCTCAGCGGCAGCGTTTGCTTGTTTGGTTTTTTCTTGATAAAGCAGCTTTTGCTGTTCGCGCTGAGCGTTCAGCGCGGCTGACAACTGCTCACGGACAGCCTGCGTCTGCTGATAAGAAACTTGCGTGCTGCTTTCCATAGCGGAAGTTTGCCCCGCAATCATTTTCTCAATGATTTTACGAATGAATCCCTTCGACTCATTATTCCTCAAGTATTCTTCTAAATCATCGTGATATGTAACATACGATTCTTTTTCGCTTGCAGCAATGGCGGCCATAGCCTCATCGCGCGCTTTTTCCAAATCGTGAACAGTTGTGCTTTCGCGATTGTTAATCGATGTCAGATTGGAACGATTTTGATTATAAATTCGTTTCTTATCATCCTCGTACTTTTCTTTTGCCTTAGTAAGCGCGGTTTGGTACGCCCCACAGAGTTCCTTCAAAAACTGCATGCCAACAACAGCGGAATGCTCGTTTATAGTTGCATTCCAACTTTTCCATGATGACCAATTTTTGATTTGCTCGCCCTGAGATTGCTGGGCGTTAGCAGTTGTCATTTCATTACTCATTGTTTCTTCCTCCGATTATAATCTTTGTCTTAATAGCGCGAAATTTGCTTATCTAATTTTGCGAACGAAAGCCAAATTATTTTACGCTTTGACCATTTCTGTTCTCGCCACTATTGGGATTATCGTTCAAACATCTCCCAGTGGGAGCAGGTACCTTGCGGATACGTTCTTTGACTTTGCCGTCCGTGTCTACGAAGGTTTCTTTGATTTCAATTTCCTTTTTCTCAAATTGAAGTTTTTCTATCTTCATTCAGCAGCCCCTCCTTAAAACCTTTTTCTTTTTGGGATTTTTAGCTTCATATAATTCAATCATTCTTGTAGCTACAAACTTTGCACAATCTCTACACTTCGGATTATTGCGATATTCCGACCACGATTCCGCTATAAACTCATGAATGTTTGTTGCTGCATATCCTGATAGAACTTTTGATTGGTTCTGTGCATCAATTTGCGAAAATCTTCCAAACAATTCATTAATATCAGGATCATTGTGTGCATCAACCAACTTTGCCACTTGATGTCCCAATTCGTGATCCACAGTTGCCTTTGGAGTATTGCAGTTTATCGGTTTCCATCCTGCATCTACATCTGATTGCTTGACTCGTTTAAAGTGCTCGTAACTGCTTCCATAACTCTCATTTATTGAAATGCCATTATACCGAGCAATAATGTCCTCTGTCATAGAACTCGTATTTGGCACATATAAAGACTGAGCTATCGTTCCATTTTCAATATGTAAGTACGACATATCCTCTGAAACCTGTTGATTAACAAACGGCAATAATTCTGCATCACTAGCACCAGGATAATGCCGTCTATATGCAGATAGGTATTCTTTGCGCAAGTCATTTTCGATTGCCTGATTTCTAGCTTGTGCAGAGCCAATAAACTGCATATTCAATTCAGGGAACATCTGCTTTGTTTCAGCAACAGCGACAAAAACATCTTTTGATGTTCTGCTATCCAAATTTCCAAAATCGGCCCTCGCAGAAAAACCATACGCCGTTGCGGTAGATGCAATAACGCTATTTTTCTTCGCATTTACCTCTGTATTATGTATTGTACTAACAGATGCTTTTCCCATGTTTTCATTAAGAATTCCATCTGCAGTAATGCGATTTCTCGTCCCGATGACCTTAACCGGCATATCGTAACCCATTTCGCGAGCTGCAAGGATTCTATGTCGGCCGTTACTTTGAAACTCATAGTAACCGTCACACTCAATAACCTCTGGCATATTAGCGGGATCAAAATAGAGTGATGCGCATTTTCCCAAACGTGGATCCTCAATCAAATCGTCCAGGCTTCTTCCCATAGATAGTTCTTTCTGTACTTCGGGAATTAAAGCTGCAATTTCTTTGAATGAATTCTCTGTGCCTCCTGTCATATGCTGACTCCAGAAAATGGCAGGGTCTGCAATATCGTTATCACCTAAACTTATTCCTTCTATATCGCTTGGATTGATAGTTCTCAACTCTGGCGCATCAAACATATTTGTCCGAAATTGAGTAGGATCATGACCCTCCCAATCGTTTAAATACCCTTCAAAATTATTTCCTTTTACAAAGCCATGTGAGCCAATTTCAAAGGTACCAAACTGACGATATGTAAATTCTCGCTTTTTTCGCATTCCCAGTAAACTGCCAAAAAAGCTTTTCACTCCAGATTCATTGGCTTTTTCTGCTGAGGCAAAACTCGAATTGCCAAGGCTACCATTGCCGACGCCAACAGCACTTCCGGCAGAATAACTTTTAGCAGGGGCAGACATTCCCATACTATGTAACAGTTGTTGGCGAGCTTGTTCGCCGGAATTCATCCGGGCTGCGAGATCTGCCATAAATGCGTTGGCATTTGCTCCGAAGCGTTTTTTCTGCAGCTCAGCTAATTTTGACATATTGCCTTCTTCGACATTTTCATATCTCTCAATCTCGTGAACTGCATCCAATTTTCTTCGCCCGACGATTTCAAGCTGCTGATTAGCTTCTGCAAGATTAACTTCCGCCGATTCAAGAAGTGCTTGCGCCGCATAAACTTCGGCTCTTGCTCCGCTTACATCTCCAATTGGATTTCCTTCTTCGTCGGTTTCTGATGCAGCTGCCTCAAGTCTGGCGTAAGCAGACATAACTTGGGCCCTTGCCGAGTTGGCTTGCTGCTGATAATGAATCTGTCTTTGCTTCGCATTCTCGCCTTGTTCTATTAAATTTTCCGCTTTTTGTGTCAATTCACGGATTTTCATAATAGTCTCCTAAATGCGAATTTTATCCAAAGATGTTTTCAATCGAGCTCTTTAAAGAAGCTACATCACCTTTGGTATCTTCTACAATAGATGTTGCCTCCGATACAAAATCCTCATACTCAGTAGCGCTGCTTCTCATTTTATCTGCGGCGCCTTCGGCGTTGTTGCGTCCGACATCAGTGACTCCGGACATTTCTTTGAATTTATCTGCAGCATCATTTACTTTTTCGAGTTCCTCACTGGCAGAGTCTGATGCTTCGCCTTCAATGCCTTCCATATCAGCTTCTTTTGTTTCAACATTCTCTTTGAAAGCGGATTTGAAATCAGAGCTATATCCGGATTCGGCACTTTTGACCGCAGAGAGATCATCTTCGTCCATAGAGGTATCAATTCCGTCTAAAAGCGACTTGATTTCGCTTCCATCACCCTCTAACTGCTCACCGGATTCAATTGCCTCTCTTCCGATTTGGTCACCTTCCTTAATCTTTTCAAGAATTCCACTCTTTTTGCTTCCCATAATAATTCCTCCGTTCTAAATCATCTGGATTTGGGTAGTATATTTTTAGCTTTAAATGTATATACGGCTTGCTCAAGTTCTCTGCGAATTCTTTCGGCATTCGGCAGATGTGGGCTCGCCATTACAAACAACTGTTGCGCAATTAACAAAACTCCCTTTTGAATTTCGTTTACGCCATAGACCATCTTTTGTATTTGTGTAAGTTCAGTGCCTGCTGCCACCAGTCGATTGATATTCTTAAACTCTGTTATTCCCAGTCTGGTCCAGTGTTTTTTTCTATCCTGAATTCGTCTGGCGAGTATAATACAATCAACAATTGCATCATAAGCTTTCCTAAACTTTTCGGAAGAAAGGTATTTGGTTTTTAGTTCCAACTTTAATTGTCCAACATAATCAGCTGTGTTTTTGATTACAGCTTGTTGCTCTTGGTTATCTTCCCAGTTAGGAGTGGCCATCAATTCTTCCGACATCTCATAAACGCGTGCCTCAAGATTTTTGATATCGACTTCTTTGAGATTCACTTTGCGCACATGCTCAATAATGCTTTCGATTTGACTGCTAAGCTTCGTGTAATCACGGCTGAACCTTGTGCTTTCAATGATAAAGCTGCGATCGCAAATCTCACGGTAAACATTTCTGTTTCTCATAATTTCTACGAGTTTGGTGTCAGAAGGGGATGTAGTTATTCTGCTTCTGTCATTTTCGAGAGGTTCACAATCGCCATTAGCATAATATGGGCAGTTGGCTTTGCACCATCCTGCATCCAAAGTATCTTTATCACAGTGTGGTGTAGACCAATTTCCACACCATTCATGAGTTTGCATTGTAAACGGTCTCATCAAACCTTCGTAACTGATAAGGGACCTACCAATATTGAACGTAGCCATTTCTTCTAACTGAAGAGAGTTAGCAGCCATCGTACTTCCAAGCAGTCCACGATCATCAGCTGAAGTAATTCTCAAACCAATTTTCAAGCTTGTGTTCTTGATTACCTCTTGCGCCATAACGGTTGGCAACTGATCCGCTATGACTATGCCTTCCTTAAGTGCCCGAACTTCAGCAAGCATTTTAACGACAAAGGCTGTTGCTGCTTGCTTTGGATTTGCATCGGCGCCGGATGTTTCCTCCGCTTCTGGGCCGATCAAGTTATGCGCTTCCTCAATGAAAATCACATGACGGGCATATTCTTTATCGTGATGCGGATTTACTTTTAGGGCTTCTCGAATCAGCGCACATAGCATCAATGTCAAGAAATTTGCCGGACCGGTACCCATAGACTCCAGTTCTATTACCGCCGGAATGGTCAGCCATTTTTCTGGTGGTATTGTTGAACTCGGGACATCGAAAACATCTCCCATTTCTCGACGCAATAAGCTCCCGATACGAACCTTAAGTGCAGATTCGAGATTTCCTCTGATTTCTTCGCTATATGTAGTAGTTTTAAGTTCATCTTCAAGTCGCTTGTACAACATGGACATTGTCGGGAACTTAAGAGTTGTTTCATCTGTATAAACGGTTTCCGGAGTCCAGCCCAAGTCCCGATACACAGCCTCAATTGCTTGGTCAAGAAGGAACGGCATAGGATTATCAAGAGGGAATGCACCCTCAAATACCGAACATAATCTTCTGATATGCTCTGCCAGCAGCAACCCCTTGGGAAACTCAAACGGATTGATGTGAAGTGGGAATGACATATCAGCATTCGGCGAAAAGACATAAACATCTTCCATGCCTTTTTGATTGACTAGAGCGCGATATTCCTGCTTGGCAGGTTCAAGTACCAAAAAAGGTATGTGATGTTTCTTCCACAATGTAGATGTTAGATGATGCATCGTGTTTGTCTTGCCGGAACCAGGTACGCCGGCTATAAACGCATGCTTTGCTAAGTTTTTCAGCGGGAAATAAACATCATATCCATTATCGTCAGTGCCCAAAAACAAACCATTTTCCGCACTAACCTCTTTTGGTGCAGTCTCTTTTCTCTTTTGGATCACTTCGCCTTCATATAGCGCAGGAAATCTAAAGAAAGGAGCCGCTTCTTCGAGCGTAAACAGCGTCGGCAAATATCGCAATTTATAGTTTTGAGATTCTTCTTTGCAGATAATTAAACCCTGCTGCCCCTTCTGCATAATAACTTTTTTTCGCCTATCGTAGTAATCTATAGGCTCATCATCAAGGAAAGCATGAAGTGTAAAATTACCTGCAAACGTGCCGATTTCATAATTGCCCTTCATTAAAGCCTCTGCTCCTGCAGCATCTAATACAACTGCGGAGTTTTCGCGGTCATTAGCAAAAACAAAAGCATTGGCAATAAAATGCGGAGAAGAATCCACGCTCGTTAAAAGATCATCATAACCCTTGAGTACATTTTCAGCTTCAAAATCTCGCTGACCTGTTGCACCTGCTTTGGAATACTGTCTTTCACGCAAAATGGATGTTGGCTTTCTCAGAGCTTCTCTTAGAGCAGAACTTTTCTCCACGGGATAGAGATCAATACGATATAGCATTTGCTTATCCAAAGACTCCATCAACTTGCTCATATTGTAAAGACGACCATCATCATTCATTTCCCATTGAGGGACAGTATAATATCCGCCATCTTCACCTGCCATTTCTAGCGATGACTTGACAAACACTTCCTTTTTGATTAGTGTGCTGCACACGGAAAAAGATGTGCCCACAATCTTGCATTCTTCCAAAAAGTCTTCAAATGTACATGGCGTGAACTTGAAATAGTCTGACAGTGTAGAGGCGGATACCAATTGAGGTACATTATTTAATTTTTCCTCTTCGCCACGAACGGCAAAAAGTATTTTGAGTTTGCTACCTTTTGAACCGATGGCATATGTTCCATCTTCCTTTTGGCCATCGTAATAGTAATATAAATGAATGGAGGTTCCAGATAGTGCTCCTTTACGATTCCATTGGCGCAAGAAAGCTAGGTGTTTTTCTAAAACACCCTCAACCCCATTTCCGTCCAATGAAGAATATTTATTTAAACTTAGATCTGGAATCACTTCTATTTTGTAGCAGAGTTCTTTCGCTCTCATTTTTCTCTCTCCTTGTTATATGTCTGTACTACGATCATCTTTTTTCTTTATGAATTCTTCTAAATCTTCTGTATAGATGCCAAACACAGACAACAATTGATTCGTCTCTTCATTACTTTTAAAAATGAGGACGGCCGCGAGAAAAGTAGACCATGTCATTTTTCTTTTCTTATTTTCGATAGCAACAATTTGCTGTCGACTCATGCCCAATAATTTTGCAAAGTCCGATTGCGACAAATGAAGCATCGTTCTAAGAACTGGCAAATTCACGGTCAATTTCCCAATAAGAACATCTTTTCTTTCGGTTTCCACAAATACATATCCTTTCATAGCGCTGATTCTTTTCGTAAATTATTTCACTGTACGAAAATGGAGCGCAGATTCCTTGTATAATAAGGGAAACTGCGCTCCATTGACCATTATATTGACGGCGATGAATATACCAGTGCATCTAACTTCGCCATATTATTTCTCTTTAAATCCAATGATGAATGAACATATCTGTTTAAGGTTATATTAACATTGGCATGTCCGAGGATTTCGCTAAGGCTTTTTGTTTCAAACCCGATTTCAACGCAGCGTGTGGCAAATGTATGCCGCAAGGAATGAAAATTTGCTTGCCTTATTCCGCATGTTTTTGTGCATGTATGGAACCGGTTTTGCATAGTTCGTGGCTCTATGAATTTGTCATTCGCTCCAGTTAAGATAAAATCGGAGGATGATCCTACAAATTGTTTTATGTACAATAGTAAAAAATTCGGAATGGGAATATCTCTGACTGAACAGGTGCTTTTGGGTTGAGTAATAATCAGCTTGGTTTTATTTTTACTGTTGCTATTGATATCTTGGATTCGCAGCATTGTCTGACGTATCATTAAAATACCGATTTCAAAGTTAAAATGCTCCCATTTTAATGCGCAAAGCTCGCCTATTCTAATTCCTGTGTATAAGCAAATCAATATACCTAACTTAGTTCGATCTGTATCAGCCGTAAGATGACACAGCAGCTTTTCTTGCTCCGGTTGCGAAAGAACGCGGCTTTCCTTCTTCGGTATCTTAATTGACATTTTTGTTAAGTTACATGAAGTTCTATATCCACTTTGCAACGCGTACTCCATACTCCTTTTTATGAGTAAAAAGATGTCTGATACAGTCTTTTGAGAAAGTCCACCTGAACCATCAATGCGCCCATTTTGCATAAGAAATGCAATATATTCTTCAATAGTACGATTTGTAATACGGTCCACTTTATACTTCCCAAGCCGTGGGATAATATGGCTGTGTGCTAAATGGTAATACCTTGCGTATGTTGATTCTTTAATATTTATTTGCAAAGAATTTAACCATGCGGTAATTAAGTCTTGGTATACTATTCTTTCAGAATTACCGCATTGTAACAAGCTTCCTCCTCTTTTCTGGTTCAATTTTTCCTTAACATCCGCATATGAATGTGCATACACATAACCATATTGAGCTTTTCCCGATAGATCGTATCCTTTGATGAAGCGGCCTTCCCATCTTCCATCTTTTCTCTTATAAATGTTTTCTCCTCTTTTAGCCATAATCGACTCCTCCTATGACGGATAATTTGACGGCTTATAATGTACAAAACCGTATTTCATAAGCAACATCAATATAATTATCCTCTTGTTTTCGACATATTCAAAAAAATTTCAGCTTTTTCCGGCGACATATTGACACAAACGGCGACAGGCGTTATAATAATAGACACAGATTATTATATTCTCTTGTTTCGTACAGTGAAATAATTTACGAAAGTGGGCATTCTTCTGACACAGCAATGTGTCTTTTTTTATTTCTTTTGATGGAGATACAGTAGGAATTCTTTTCTTCGACTCTCTGTCAGCTTTTCTAAGTGTTGAAAAATCATAGGGTCATGTATCTCTTTCTCTGCCTTTTCTCGTGCATCGATAGCGTCAGCTATGTTATCAAATCGTCCTAAGTAATAGCGTGTTTTTTTAAAGTTGATTATTGCCTCCCACTTTTCTGTTCGTTTATTAAACCAAACGCCGGTGAATCCTGATTTATTGCGTTTATTTAACTTCTTTGATAATACGAGCGAGCTCAAGGAAGTGCTTTCTATAAGATCACGACGTGCCTTTATTGTTTCCTTGCGAGTATCTGCATACAGACACCCGCAACTGAGCACACGGCCGGATTTGAGAGTGTTTATGGTCTTGTATGTAAGGTTTCCGCAGTCGCATTGCATTTTCCAAATGACGCTACCATTGGCGTCCCGTTCATCCGTCGGACAGATGGCAAGCAGCCTTCCAAAGCGTTCACCCGTAATATCCTGTTTTCTAAGAGCAGTGATGTGCTCTATTGCTTTACATCCACAGCTGCGCGTGCCACCGTGTTTCACCTGTGTAGCTGGAATTTCCTTCGTGTTTCCGCAGTCACACTGCCAGAGCCAAACCGCTTGTCTTTTTCCGGAGTGTCCAGCAGAGGTGTATCCGACATGGCGAATAGCCACAAGGCGTCCCCAGCGCTGACCTGTAATATCTAGGCAAGCTTGGCGTTCAGCGTTCAAACAGCCGCAGCTTTTGGTGTGTCCATTTAACAAATAAGCGGCAGGGACTTCTTTTTCCCCACCGCACTCGCATTCACATCGCCATATAGTTCCTTTTCCCGGTATTGTCCGAACGATCTCTTTGGCAGTGAGGCGTCCGAACTTTTGATTGGTTATGTCCTTTTTCATCCTACTGGCAAAAGCAGCTTTGCTATTACACTCTCATAAGATACGAACGGATCATCCCAGTACCGGGAGTCATGAGAGTTCTCCGTATTGTCGCCGAGCACATAGAAACAGTTTTCGGGGACAGTTACTACGGTATCCTTGTGAATTAGAGTGTCTCCTTCGCATGCTGCTATCCTTTTCACGAGGCAGGAACCGTCGTGATGAAAAATGATAATATCGCCGGTTTCCAGTTCATCAAAGAGCCTTAGTCCGAGAAGCAAACTTCCGGTTTTGAGTGTCGGCTCCATTGATGCGGTCGGCACATATCCGAGCAAAAATACGCTTTGAAAAAGAACAATTATAATGATGGATGCAAGGGCCGGAATAAGAATAGGGCACAGTTTCTTGAGTCTTCCCATATATATCTCCTTCGAGTAAATAATAAGGCCGCTGAGAAACATATCTCAGCGGCCATGTTGTATATATTACATTTCTGCCAGCGCTAATATTTCCGGCCGGCTTTTCAGGTGTTTTCTCGCCTTGGATACCCAGGCACAAACAAGACTGGCAGACACACCAAGCTCATTTCCGATTTCCTTGCTGGAGCGTCCCTCGGTCATCTGAATCATCGCATCGATTCCTTTGAGCACGCACGGCGAAGCTTCCTGTTTTGCTACTTTGAGTGCGGCCTGCACATCCAACTGCGTTGCGACATCTGCAATCGATATGGTCGGCTCTTCTACAACCAAGGGAATCATATCACTTGAAAGTTCCGTTGCCTGCCGCCTGGTCGAGTAGATCAGCGCATCGCAGATCTCATTCCATATCAAGCGGTAGGCATAGGTAGAGAAGGTTCCGCCTTTATCTGTTGCCGCAGCCTTGCAGAGACCGATGCAGCCGATCTGAAAAATGTCATCATATGTATAGATACCCAACTGATACGGACCGTGGACCTTATCGTTGATCACTTTCTGAACCAACCGAATATTCTGCTCCACTTTCTTCTGCTGTTCTGCTGTCAGGGTCATGACGCCAGTGCGCCTCCTTTCTGTACATAATATCGCCCCCGCGTTTTGGCTTTCTGCCGTTCTAAGAGCTTTCTGCTTTCTTCGATCACCTGCTTACAGTAATACTCGCCGAGATGACCAATATGCGCTTCGGAAAGCGGCGCCATAATTAGGTCGGCCAGCCACTGGTATGCATCCTGCTTGCTCATATATCCGGATTCATAAAGCTGGTCAAAATAATGGTGCGCTGTGCGGCGCAATGTACGCAGCTCGTGATTGGCCATACTGCCGACCGGAATATTCGTGCCGGCATGGACGCGGACATACGAGTCGCATTCGGGATAGCGGGAACACACATAAAGCATGGTCCCTCTGGAATTGTCGCGGTAGATCCCGTCTGCACTTCTGTACACAACAGGACTGCCGCAGTAGGGGCACCGCATCCCGCCCCGGTCAAACCCCTTTCTTTTCTTCTTTTTATTCATAGTTCAATATTACCTCCGAGAAAAACAAAAAGCCGGAAGAACTGCGTTAAAACATACAGCACAAATGATCACTGTATGGATTCAAGCAGCCTTCCGGCTATCATATTCAATTGCCTGCGTTATTGTGGACTTGCTCAGTGCGCAAATCCGTAACGATTCCTTGCCTCTTCCCGAGACGAAGTCTGACGCCATACCATAGACGTATCGAGAGCCTGAACGCAAGCTCCTGCCACGCCTATAGTATAGCAGAGAAGTGCCGAAAAGTCAAGGTTTATCAGCGTTTTCGCGCCGAATTTTGCGAAAAATATCGCAAATTTTCCGCTTTTCTCTGTCAGACTCAGTCTGGGGGATTATTCCTCGTCTTCCTCATCATTCGGCGCCTCATTTTCACGCTTTTTCTTGAGAATCTGCATGACGATCAGCGTGCCGATGGCAATGACCATACCGCCTGCGAAGAGAATGATATGCAGCGTCGGAATACCGGATTCGGCTTTCTCACTTGACTCAGAGTTTTGCTCTGTTGTGGCAGGAGCTTGCGTCTGGTCTGTTAAGTCCGCCGTATCCTCCGGTTCCGGAATTAAAGTTGAGGAATTCATACAGGTCAGAATGTACTGGGAGCTGCCGCCGATCTCAAGGCGGAGCACGCCATCCGTTCCGACCTTGACGGTGCCGGGGTAAACCCCGGCGTCCGTCTTGAGCTGGAACTCTA